>UOEP01000026.1_pt1 | contig 22041 bp, 20 predicted proteins | sample 1989931 | NCBI WGS metagenome assembly UOEP01 (sample SAMEA4712198, study PRJEB27164) | hydrothermal vent metagenome | biome: marine basaltic hydrothermal vent biome; feature: marine hydrothermal vent; material: mineral | place: Pacific Ocean | collected 2011-06-14/2011-07-23 | depth 1691 m
CAGGAAAACCATCATAAATATTTTTCAACTCTACTGACCAGTTCGGGTACTTGTGGACTTCATCGATAAATAATATTTTCCCTCCTTGTTTATACCAATTACTAGCTGTTTCCAGTAAAGTGTGATTATAAAACCACGTATGGTCAGCTGTGATATACATTGCTAAAGGATTCATCCTTAAATCAAATTTAAGGTGTTGCAACATTAAGGTTGTTTTTCCTGCCCCACGAGGCCCTTTAATCCCAATCATCTTCTGATTCCAATCAACCTTCTCGTGCAAATACCTTCTAAAATCATTTTTTACAGGACGAAGTAAGTTTTCCTGAAATTCAAATAAAATATTCATTTCTGTCAATTCAATACAACAAAAATACAAATAAATTGTCGAATTAAATCTACATTTTTTTATTAATTCTTAAAGATTCTACATATTGCCTGTATTTCCAAACATGTTATTTATTCGTTTATTTCAATAAGAGACAGAGAAATAACTGATCTAATTTATTATATAAATAACTCTATGTCAGAATGTTAAAAAATCAGCAAGTTTGTTTTTCGGAAATAACGTCTTTAAATTGTAAATTAGCGTATTATACTGAGCCGTTTTGGAAAAAACAGGAAAATTATAAATAAATGATAGTAAGGATATTTAAAGCCTGGATTAACCGGGGACTGAAAGAAGATTTCGAAAAGGATTTTATCCAAATTTCAATCCCGTTGGTAAAAGCACAAAAAGGGTTGGTTTCTTTTTCGGCCGGCAAAGTAATAGGCCGGGATAAGGATGAGTATGTACTGATAACTACATGGGAAAATCAAAATGCGCTGGTTGCATTTTGTGGCGAAGCCTGGGATAAGGCTGTAATACCTCATGGGATGGAAAAATATATTAAAGAATGCCGGGTGACTCATTTTGAGCAATTCAACGAAGCCTGACCATTGGTTACACATTCACAAAGGGCAATTTTTATATCTGTTTTTTTGAAATGAAAAGATCACGTACAACCATAACAGAAATAGCAGAAGAACTGGGGATTTCCCCATCAACGGTTTCGCGTGCCTTAAACAACCATCCTGCTATAAGTGAAAAAACAAGGAATAAAGTTGTAAAACTGGCTCAAAAGCTTAATTACCAGCCAAACCTCCTCGCCCTTAGTTTCCTTAAAAAAAGAACCAATACGATTGGGGTAATAGTCCCGGAAATTACTAGTTATTTTTTTTCGTCAATTATCAACGGAATACAGGACCTAGTAAACCCGATGGGTGTAAATATAATAATCGGGCAATCCAATGAGTCGCATGAGGAGGAGAAAAATATTGTTCAAACATTTACTTCTATCCGGGTCGATGGATTTTTAATCTCCCCTTCTTCGGAGACCAGGACGTTTTGCCACCTGGAAACACTCCGGGAGAATAATATCCCACTGGTTATTTTCGACCGGGATTGCGAAGGAGTTGAAGTTGACAAGGTTTTTGTAGATGAATACAACGGGGCTTTTCAGGCGGTTGAATATTTGATTCAAACAGGTTGCAGGCGAATTGCGCATATCTCCGGGCCTTCAACTCTTTCGACTGCCAGGCACCGGTTAAAAGCTTATAGAGACGCTTTGCAAAAACACAATATACCTGTTAATGAGGACTATATTGTGCCCAGCAGAGGTTTTTTCCCGGAACATGGCATCGACCCAACCAAACAATTACTTTCTATAAAAGAACGCCCCGATGCCATTTTTGCTATTAATGATGGCGTGGCCATTGGTGCTATGTACGTGATTAAGGAAGCAGGGATTGGTATTCCTGAGGAAATTTCGGTCATTGGTTTTGATGATGACCCGCATTCGTGCTACTTCAAACCCTCACTGTCAACGGTTTGGCAGCCAACCTATGAGCTTGGCATGTTATCTGCCCGTATCCTGATGAAACGTATTAATACCAAAAACGAACTCTCAAAGATTCGTATTGAGTCTCTTTTCCCTGAATTAATAATACGAGGTTCTTCCCGGTAATTGTGCTTTTTGAGGTTATTTTATGCAAACCTTTGCATAAACTTTTTCCACTATTCATTATTATTTCACCTGGTTTACGACTTATATTTACACTGGGAATTTCAGGAAATTAACCGGGTCAGGAAATGATAGTTTCAACAAAAGATATATTCCAAAAGAGTTACGGCAGGTACGGGGTTGCAGCAGTAAATGTATGGTGCATGGAGCAAATTCACGGATTATTCGGTGCCGCACAAAAAGCCAATGCCCCGTTTATAGTCCAAACAACCCCGGTTGCAAGGAATTATGCGGGGCACGAAATGTTATTGTCAATGATTTCGGCTGCTGCTAAAATCTATCCCAAAACTGTTTTTGCCATTCACCTCGACCACGGGAATAAGGAACATGCTTTTAACTGTATTGACTCCGGAGGCTATACTTCTGTAATGATTGATGCTTCACACGAACCTTATGGCATTAATGTTAAGCTGACCAGGGAAGTTGTTGAAAAAGCACATGCAAGGAATATGGCAGTTGAGGCCGAATTAGGGGTTTTAAGTGGTATAGAGGATGATATTACGGTTGACGAAAAGCACAAGAAATATACGCAACCATCGGAAGTTGAGGATTTTGTGGATCAAACCGGGTGCGACAGCCTTGCAGTTGCAGTTGGAACCAGCCACGGGGCATATAAATTTTCAGGAGGGCAAGGGCTTCAGTTTGATATCCTGGAAGAAATTCAACAGAGGCTTCCCGGCTTCCCTTTGGTACTACATGGCGGGTCTGCCGTTAATCTGGAAGAAATTCAACGGATAAATGCCGCCGGTGGCCGGCTTGGCACTGATGCCCGGGGTGTTGCAACCGGGGAGCTTTTAAAAGCTATTCGGTATGGCGTTTGCAAAATAAACATTGCCACCGATGCACGCCTGATTTGGGCACGTGTGCATCGCGAATTTTTTAAACTCTCACCAGCCCGGTTTGACCCTATTATTCCAGGTAAGGCTTATATTGATGAGTTTGAAAAGTTTAACCTCAAGAAATTTGAATTACTTAATGCTGTTAATAAAGCAGGTGAAATTAAGACTGAATAATTATATGCTCCGAGATAAAAAATACCCGCTTTTAGTAAAACCTGTTTCAGGGAATGGAATTTATCAAAGTGTATTAAAAGAAGAAGCAGGCTGGCAATTCCTCAATTTCCAGGCACGCCTGATGAGTAGGGGTGAAAAATGGGCGGGTAATACCGGCGAGAATGAATATGCCATAATCTTGTTAGGCGGAAACTACTCTGTTAAAACTGAAAAAGGGAACTGGGAAACCGTAAATGGGCGCAAAGATGTATTTAGTGGAATAGCCCATTCATTGTATTTGCCACGGAACACTGCCTTCGAATTAACTGCCCAAAGCGAGGTACTTGACATTGCGTATGGGTGGTGTGCAACCGATGAAGACCATCCGGCCTGTTTCAAACGCCCCGGGGAAGCCGCAATTGAAATCAGGGGCGGCGACAATGCAACCCGCCAAATCAACAGCCTCCTTCAACCGGGATTCGATTGCCACCGGTTGGTCTCGGTAGAAGTATATACTCCTTCAGGGAATTGGAGTTCGTTCCCTGCCCATAAACACGATACGCGCATAGTCGATAAGGATGGGAATGTACTGGAAGCCTGCCTTGAGGAGACCTATTTTTACAAAATTGATAAACCACAGGGGTTTGCTATCCAGCAGGTTTATAACGATGCCCGGAGCCTGGATGAGATTGCTGTTGCCCGGAACAACGATGTGGTTTTAATCCCTGAAGGGTATCACCCGGTTGTTGCCGGGCATGGGTACAATGTTTACTACCTGAATTTTTTAACCGGTAGCGACCAGTCACTGGCAAGCACCGATGACCCCGGCCATAAATGGATTTACAATTCGTGGAAAGGACACGACCCGCGGGTACCAATGGTTACAGCAGATATTAATAATAATAATAAAACCGGCAAATGAGTTCACAGGATAAAATATACGATGTAATAACTTACGGAAGGTCGTCAATTGACCTTTATTCCCAAGAAGTTGGAAGGAAGTTTGAAGATATCCCCGGATTCCATGCATTTGTCGGGGGGTCGCCGTTAAACATTGCAGTTGGTTGCAGCAGGCTGGGATTGAAAGCTTCACTGCTTACAGGCGTTGGAAATGATAAAGTAGGGGATTTTATCCTCAATTTCTTGAAACAGGAAGGGGTTATCACCGAAAATATTTCTGTGATTGAAGGTGCCAGGAGCTCTGCTGTTATTTTAGGTATTGAACCCCCCGACCGTTTCCCGTTGGTTTACTACCGGGATAATTGCGCCGATTCGCAAATCAATATCGACCATGTTTTAAAAGCGGGAATTGAAAAATCGAGGTTACTGGAAGTTTCCGGGACTGCTTTAAACATTGAGCCAACCAGGAGTGCTGCATTCCTGGCTGCTGAAATTGCAACAACGAATGAGGTTCCTGTCATGCTCGACCTCGATTTCCGTGCCGACCAATGGTATGATATAAGGGCTTTTGGAGTTACTGTAAGAGCCTTTATGCGGAATGTAAATATTGTACTTGGTACCGAAGAGGAGATTCTGGCAGCCTACCTTAGAGACGAATCGCAGCTAAGTATCAGCCACCAGCAAATTTCTGCACCTGAGATTAAAGGAGACCTTAACGAAGCAATCAATGGTATCCTTCAGTTAGGCGTTGAGGCTTTAATTGTTAAAACCGGGTCGCGGGGGGCTATTGTTTACCTCTCTGACGGGACGATACAGGAGGTTCCCGGATTCCCGGTCAAGGTACTGAATATCCTTGGTGCCGGCGATGCATTTGCGGCAGGGTTTATTTACGGTTACCTGAAAGGCTGGGATTGGTACAAATGCAGCCGGATGGGGAATGCCTGTGGGGCACATGTTGTAACCCGGCTTGGCTGTGCCAATTTTACTCCTTACGAAAAAGAGATACTTGAATTTATTGAATCAAAAGGTGGGTTTTAGAAGTAAATTCTAAACTATATCACAATAAAACATTCATTTCCATAAAATGAAAACTATAAAACTTACAGTCGCACAGGCCACTATCGAATACCTGAAAAATCAGTTTTCTGAAAGAGATGGGGTTGAACAACCATTTTTTGCCGGGTGTTTTGGTATTTTCGGGCATGGTAACCTTGCCGGTTTCGGGCAGGCACTCCAGCAGTCGCCCGATTTCAGGTACTACCTGGTACGTAATGAGCAGGCAGCAGTACACACGGCAGCCGGTTATGCTAAAATGAAAAACAGGCTCTCGACCTTTGTTTGTACATCTTCTATCGGCCCGGGGGCAACAAACATGGTAAGTGCTGCAGCCGGGGCAACCATTAACCGTTTACCCGTATTACTCCTGCCCGGAGATATTTTTGCTCAACGCAAAGTAGCACCTGTGTTACAGCAACTGGAGTCGGCCACATCACAGGATTTTTCAGTAAACCAATGTTTTAAACCGGTTTCAAAATACTGGGACCGTATCAACCGGCCCGAACAACTGGTCACATCCCTCCCGGAGGTTATGCGTGTTTTAACATCTCCTGCCGATACCGGGGCTGTTACTCTTTGTATCCCGCAGGACGTACAAACAGAAGCATACGGTTTCCCTGAAAAATTGTTTGAAAAACGAATTTGGCATATTCCCCGCCCACGCCCCGATGAAAATGCTTTGTTACGGGCAATTGAGTTGATCCGTTCTGCAAATAAACCAATAATTATTGCAGGTGGTGGCGTTATTTACAGTGAGGCTGAAGACGCCCTAAAAACTTTTGTGCATAAAACAGGGATCCCGGTTGCCGAAACTTATGCAGGAAAAGGCTCGCTGCGTTATGACGACCCACACAACCTCGGGGCTGCAGGTGCCACCGGAACCGAAGGGGCAAATGCTATAAGCAGGGAAGCCGATATAGTAATCGGGGCCGGAACAAGGTATAGCGATTTTACAACTGCCTCAAAAACAGCCTTCCAGAATAAAGACGTTAAATTTATCAATATTAATATCACTGAATTTGATGCGCATAAGCACAGTGGGCTGGCATTAACCGGCGATGCAAAAGTGATTCTGGAAGAGTTAACTGAGAAATTGGGTGCTTATAATGTTGGGGAGGTATACCGGAAAAGAGTGGCGGATTACAATAAAAGCTGGGATGAAAAAGTGGCATACGCCTACAATGCAGAAGAGAAGGATGTGCCGGGCCAGTCGGAAGTTATTGGTGCGGTAAATGAATTTGCCGCCCCTAAAGACATAGTCTTGTGTGCGGCAGGTAGTTTGCCCGGCGACTTGCACAAACTCTGGCGTACCGAAGATTCGAAAAGTTTCCACCTTGAGTATGGGTATTCTTGTATGGGCTATGAAATTTCCGGGGGGTTGGGTGCAAAAATGGCCTGCCCCGGCCGTGAGGTTTATATCATGCAGGGCGATGGGGGGTATCTGATGATGCCTTCCGAAATTGTAACCTCATTGCAGGAAGGGTATAAACTCACCATTATTTTGATTAACAACAATGGATTCGCAAGTATTGGAGGCCTGTCGAAATCAATCGGGAGCGAAGGATTCGGGACTAAATACCTGTACCGCAACCAGGAATCGGGGAAGCTTGATGGAGATCCCTTACCTGTTGACCTGGCGGCAAATGCAGAGAGCCTTGGTGCAAAAGTATACAGGGCCACAGATATTGCTTCATTCAGGGAGGCACTGAAAGAAGCTAAAAAGGAAACCCGTACAACTGTAATCTATATTGAAACTGTCCCTGAACGAAAAATTGCAGGCTACGGATATGCCTGGTGGGATGTCCCTGTTGCCGAAGTTTCAAAATCAGAATCGGTACAAAAAGCATATAAGAATTATGCGGAACAAAAGAAAAACCAACGCTACTTTTTATAGCTGGTTGAATTGAAACCAGGAGGTTCTAAAAGACTGACTTAACTATTTATAAATCTGAAAAAGAATGAGTGGGATTAAGGTTAATACATTGAAGGTAAACATAGTAGCACTTTCTACTTTTGGCTTTCTACTCAATAAACAAATATGCTGACATTCTTAACATTTCTTGGCTTTACCACCTTCGTTGCCCTTTATGTATGGTATAAACTAAGGAAAGACAGCCTGAATTCTTCCGATGGCTATTTCCTTGGGGGCCGTAGCCTGACAGGTATTGTCATTGCAGGGTCAATGCTTCTTACGAATATTTCTACAGAGCACCTGATAGGCATGAATGGCTTATCATACAAAAACGGGTTTATCATCATTGCCTGGGAGGTTACCTCAGCTTTAGCTTTGGTGGTAACGGCCATTTATTTTATCCCGAAGTACCTGAGGATGGGGCTAACCACCATCCCCGAATACCTTGAGAAACGGTTTGATGGGGCAACCCGCAGCCTTATTGCACTATTCCTGATGGTGTCATTCGTAATCACCCTGCTTCCCATTGTCCTCTACACGGGTGCCATCAACCTTGAAAGTATTTTTAATATTTCGGAGGTCCTGGACGTAAGTAAACCACAGGGTTTGTGGATAACGGTGGTTGCTATTGGGATAATTGGTTCGGTTTACGCCATTTTCGGAGGGTTAAAAGCAGTTGCTATCTCCGACACAATAAATGGTTATGGGTTGCTTATTGGGGGGACGCTGGTGCCGTTAATCGCCCTGTTCAGTATCGGCGATGGGAATATCCTGACGGGACTAAGGATAGTATATGAAAAAGCACCTGAGAAATTCAATGTTATCGGTGCTAAAGACTCGGTTATGCCATTTGGCGTTCTTTTCACCGGGCTGATAATAAATCAGCTCTATTTCTGGGGGATGAACCAAACAATCATCCAACGTGCCCTTGGTGCAAAAAATCTGAAAGAAGCACAAAAAGGCTTGCTTCTTACGGGAGTACTAAAAATATTAATACCTGTTATAATTGTGCTCCCCGGTGTTATTGGCTACTATTATTTTGGCAATTCCATGTACGGGAACCAGGACCATATTTACCCGGCACTTATTAAGAAGGTACTGCCATTGGGGCTGGTAGGCTTTTTTGCCGCAGTGGTTATGGGTGCTGTTTTAAGTACCTTTAACAGTGTCCTGAATAGTGCTGCAACCATTTTTAGTATTGATGTTTACAAACGGCTTATTAACAAAAATGTGAAGGAGAAACGGCTGGTATTGATTGGCAGGGGAACCTCCTCAATACTGGCTGTTTTTGCAATTGTGTCTGCACCGTTAGTGGCCGGTGCACCCGATGGGTTATACCAGCTACTTCAGCAGCTTAACGGGATTTTCTTTATCCCGGTTGCATCCATTATGCTGGCCGGGTTCTTCCTGAAAAATATTTCAGCAACCGGGGCAAAGGCAGCCCTGTTTTTCGGATTGTCATTTTATTTAATCACAACCTTCATTATTAAGGTTGATATACATTTTATACATATATGGGGAATCGAGTTTGTATTGAACATGGTAATTATGCTCGCCGTATCGCATTTTTACCCACGGAAAACATTTGAAGATAAGGCCGTGGCAGCCAAAGTAGATATGCAAAGCTGGAAATATGCAAAACACCTTTCGGCTGCCCTTGTAGTTATTACTATTGCGTTGTATATCGCACTTGGGAGGTAAAAATAATTTTATTATGTAAAAGTCAGAATATAATGGAAGTTTTAAAGAATTATATCAATGGTAGTTGGGCCGGAAGTAAGGAACATGGGTCAATCAATGTTGTCAATCCTGCAAACCAGGAAATATTGGCAAAGGCCCCTTACGGGGCAAAAACGGTTAGTGATGCCGACGAGGCTGTTGCTGCTGCCAACGAAGCTTTAAAAGAGTGGCGGGATACACCTGTGATGAAACGGGTGCAACCACTTTATAAATTGAAACGGTTATTGGAAGAAAATATCAATGAAATTGCCAGGTTGATTACATTGGAGTGCGGTAAAAGTTTTGCCGAGTCTAAGGCGGAAATACAGCGTGGTATCGAAAATGTTGAAACGGCTTGCGCTACTCCAACACTTATGCAAAGCGAATTTTCTGAAAATGTCGCCATGGGTGTCGATGAGTTTATGATCAGGCAACCTGTTGGGGTTTGTGCCTGTATTTCTCCGTTTAATTTTCCGGGAATGATCCCGTTTTGGTTTTTGCCTTATGCTATTGCATCTGGGAATAGCTTTGTTTTAAAACCTTCGGAGAAAGTGCCTTTGACAATGATGAAGGTTTTTGAGTTAATCGATCGGCTGGACCTACCAAAGGGGTTGGTGAACCTTGTCCACGGAGGGAAAGAGAGTGTTGATGCTTTGCTCTACCATAAGGATGTTAAAGCAATCAGTTTTGTTGGTTCCACGCCCATAGCACGTTATATATATCAACAGGGGGCAGCCAGCGGGAAACGCGTCCAGGCTCAGGGAGGGGCTAAAAACCCGGTTATTATTATGCCTGATGCCGATATTGAAATGACCGCAAAGATTATTGCCGATAGTGTTTATGGGTGTGCCGGGCAACGTTGCCTTGCCGCTTCGAATATTATTACGGTTGGTGACCGTAATGGGGCTATAAAAGAAGCATTGGTAGAGGCTGCAAAAAGTAAAACCACCGGGTTTGGGCTTGACGAAGGAATAGAAATGGGGCCGGTAATAACTCCTGAAAGCAAAAAACGAATAGAGGGGTTAATAGCCAGGGGTGTTGCCGAAGGGGCAAACATTTTGCTCGATGGGCGCAATGCAAAGATTAGTGGTTACGAGACCGGGAACTTTATAAAACCAACCATTCTTGAAAATGTGGCATTGGACGGTGAGGTTGTCAAAACCGAAATTTTTGGCCCGGTAATGAGCCTGTTGCAAATGGACTCAATTGGCCAGGCTATTGACTTTGTGAATAGTAATAATTTTGGGAATATGGCATGTTTGTTCACTTCAAGTGGTTTGAGTGCACGTACTTTCAGGAACAGGGCAAATGCCGGGAATATTGGAATCAATATCGGCGTAGCTGCACCAATGGCGCAATTCCCGTTTAGTGGTTGGAACGATAGCTTTTTCGGCGACCTGCATGGGCAGGGAAGGCATGCTATTGAGTTTTTTACTCAAACAAAAATAGTGGTCGAAAGATGGCCAAAAGAGTGGTCCCGTAAATTTTAACAGTCTTATAATACAGTTAATAGGAATGATACAAATAGCCAATGCACCCTGTTCATGGGGGGCTTTAGAATTTGAATTGGAAGGAAAGCAGGTAGGGTATGCACAGGTGCTTTCAGAAATGGTTGAAACCGGGTATGAGGGGACAGAACTGGGCGACTGGGGGTTTATGCCTTCAAACCCGGGAGAGCTTAAGGGTGTTCTTAATGAAAAAGGGCTTCAACTTGTCGGGGCTTTTGTCCCGGTTAGCCTGGCAGATGAAGAAGCACATGGCAAAGGGGTGGGACTAGCCTTGAAAACAGCAGGTTTAATGTTCGAAGCCGGGTTCAAAACTGCCTTTATTGTCCTGGCCGATGAAAATGGGTCGGTGGATGAACGCACCAAAAATGCCGGGCGTATTAAGCCTGGAATGGGATTAACTGAAACCCGGTGGGAAGTATTTGCCGAAGGGGCTGAGAGAGTTGCCAAAGCTGTAAAAAACAAATATGGGATGCGCACGGTATTCCACCACCATTGCGGGGGGTATGTAGAAACGCCTCAGGAAGTGGCTAAGTTAATGGAACTTACCGACCCTTCCCTGTTAGGTTTGTGTTTAGATATGGGCCATTATGCATTTGGAGGTGGCAATCCTGTGGAAGCCCTGGAAAAATACTACAACCGAATATGGCATGTCCACTTTAAAGATTATGACCCGAATGTAGGGCAGGCTGCCGTAAAAATGAGTTACGACTATTTTCGGTCAGTAGAAGAGGGAGTTTTCTGTGAGTTGGGAAAAGGGGATGTTGATTTTCAATCAATCGTCAACATCCTCAATGAAAAAGGGTACAAGGGTTGGATTGTAGTTGAGCAGGATGTGCTGCCGGGGATGGGGTCGCCTAAAAAATGCGCCGCTAATAACAGGAAGTATATTAAGTCATTAGGGCTTTAATAAAATAATAATAAGATCAAAATGGATAAAATTAAAGTTGCAGTAGCCGGCTTAGGCCGGATTGGGAAAATCCACCTTAAGAATTTATGCCGGAATTTCCCTGAACTGGAAGTAGTAGGCGTTATGGATATTTTTGATGAATCAGAAGCAATTGCTGACGAGTTCAATGTGCCTGTCTTCACCAAAGATTATGATAAGCTCCTGGCAATACCCGGATTGGATGCTGTTGTCATTTGTTCGCCAACCGACACCCATGCCGACTATGTGGTAAAGGCGGCTAAAGCCGGCAAACAAATTTTTTGTGAAAAGCCACTCGACCTTTCACTCGAACGGGTAAAAGAGGTGTTGAAAATTATAAACAGGTGTGACGTAAGGTTGATGCTGGGATTTAACCGCCGTTTTGATCCGGAGTTTAAGAAAATCAGGCAATTGGTGTTAAGCGATGCCATTGGAGACCCGCAGATCGTAAAAATCACCAGCCGCGACCCGGAGCCCCCTCCTATAGAATATATAAAAGTTTCGGGGGGGATGTTTCTCGATATGACCATCCATGATTTCGACATGGCTCGTTATATATCCGGCAAGCAGGTAAAAGAGGTATTTGCCAATGGTGCCGTAATGATTGACCCTGCGATCGGGGAAGCCGGGGATATTGACACAGCAGTTATTATTTTGACATTCGAAGACAACACAATGGCAGTGATCGATAACAGCCGGAAAGCAGTTTATGGTTACGACCAGCGCCTTGAGGTATTCGGGAGCAAGGGAATGGCACAGGCTGAAAACAACTTCCCGAATTCACATAAGCTATATACCGAATCAGGTGTTTCAGGCGACCTCCCGTTACACTTCTTCCTGGGAAGGTATGATGCCTCATACAACCAGGAGCTCAGGGAATTTGTTGATGCCATTATTTCAGGAGACGATATGCCGGTTGATGGTGAAGACGGTTTGTTATCCATTGCCATCGGGCTGGCTGCAAAAAAATCGGTTGAGGAAAAACGCCCGGTAAAAATTACAGAAATTTTAAATTGTAAACGCCTTTTTGAGAATTAGCTATTTGTTCATTTGAGAATAAAAAAACTTTTTGTTACATTTATTAATTCATATTTTTAAATACTAAACTCTAACCTAAAACCAAGTTAAATTGATTAAGGTTCATAAAATAAATGAAAGCCATTTTTAAAGCTCAATTAATTTACAAAAACCTTCTTATGAAAACCGTATTGATTTCACTTATTCTGGTCGTTACCAATAGCGTAATGGCACAACCCTGGTTTACAAAACATCCCGATTTAGGAACTTCTTTCGACTATATTTACGACATTATACTTGCCAGTGATGGCGGTTATATTTTTACCGGTACAGTCGGAAATCAGAATCAAGATTACCTCCTCACAACCAAACTTATTATTGGAAAGATTGACAACAATGGAGATACCTTATGGACAAAACGGTATGGGGAATTAACCGATCGGAATGTTGGGTATGCAATAACCGGCACATCTGACGGAGGTTATGTAGTTGCAGGTGTTAAAGCGAATAAAGCGGCATGGTTACTCCGATTTAAAGCCAATGGCGATACGTTGTGGACAAAAGAGTTTGCTGTTGGCGAGTTTTACGATGTGATTATCACTTCGGATGGAGGTATCGCTGCTGCCGGTATTGAAAGGTCGAATATTGGGAATGTCCAGGTTCAATTTGTAATAACTGATGCAGAAGGTAATACAACGCACGAAAATATTTATGGCGGAATATATTTTGACGAAATGCGTGCATTGATAGAATTACCCGGCGGGAATTTCGTCCTGGGAGGAAGTACTAACGGACAAGGTGCCGGGAATTTCGATGTTTATGTTATGAAGTTCGATACCGCGGCTGTCGCTCTTTGGGACACAACCTATGGGAGCACATCCTCCGACCGCGCTTATGATATGATCTTTGACTCAAACGGAGACCTGGTGTTTGCCGGCTCAACAAATCGCAATTCTGATTTAGAGCACTTAATGCTTAAAATTGATACGCTGGGAAATCTTATTTGGGAGAAAACCTATTCGAGTAGCGTTACAAATACACTTTACGATTTACTGGAATCGCAGCGTGGCGGATATATCGGTATCGGGTCGTACTATGATAATGGCAGTGGTAGCGGTGGATTTGGCCTACGCCCAATGATGCTCCGAACCGACACCGCCGGAACCGAGTTGTGGCTTCGCGAATACAACGATGCCGGATTCCCTGAATCTTTTGCATTTGCCGGACTTGAAGTTGACAATAATGATATCTATATTTTAGGAAGTGGTTACAATGCCACATTTATCCGTACTGACGGGCAAGGCACTTTTACATCTGCCAAAGATTATCCGGGCGAATTCCCTATTACTGTATTTCCAAACCCCTCGAACGGAAATGTTATTCTACAAACAACCCCTGGCGAGTATTCTTTTAACCTATACAATATGCAGGGGCAACTTTTAAGAAACTGGCACGAAACAGTTATGGGCAATTCAACAATTAACCTAAGCAACTACCCGGCTGGTGAGTATATCCTAAATATAATTAATGTAAGAAAATCAAAATCGGTACGGGTAATAAAAAGGTAATTTTAATAAATCTGCATTGATTTTTTTTCTTCTCTTGACCAGTAAAATAATCCAGGGCTTATATATGCTTGATGAATTGTTAATAATTCCTGGGCGACATACTGCTCTGCAAACATTCCTTCATTGGCAGTAATCAAATATCCCAACTCTGTGAGGAAATTGATTGACAAAACCAATATCCATGAACATAGTCTTATACACATCTTCCCTTGCATGTTCTGTAAGAGGCACTTTCCTTGCATTACTGTGTTTTTTTAATCGACCCCTTTAGAAATATTGAAGTTGAATTTGAATCTGCTATATTTGCAGCAAAATTTAATACAATAATATGAAGGCTTTTTTATTTCCCGGACAGGGAGCGCAATTCCCCGGAATGGGCAAAGATTTATATGAAAACTCAAAAGTAGCTAAAGGGCTTTTTGAAGAAGCGAATAGTATTTTAGGTTTCAATATTACAGAAATAATGTTTGAAGGGTCAGTTGACAGCCTTAAACAAACGAAAGTTACACAACCTGCCATTTTTTTGCATTCGGTATTATTGGCAAAAACCATTGATAATTTCCAACCCGATATGGTTGCGGGCCATTCATTGGGCGAATTTTCGGCATTGGTTGCAAGTGGTGCATTAACTTTCGAGGACGGGCTTACACTTGTTTCAAAAAGGGCAACAGCCATGCAGAAGGCCTGTGAGATTGAACCGTCAACCATGGCGGCAATTGTAGGTTTGGAAGATAAGGTTGTGGAAGAGGTTTGCCGGTCGGTTGATGAAATCGTTGTTGCTGCTAACTATAACTGCCCGGGGCAACTGGTCATTTCCGGTTCGGTAGCGGGGGTCGATAAAGCCTGTGGGATTTTAACCGGGAAAGGTGCTAAACGTGCTATAAAACTGGTTGTGGGGGGGGCTTTCCATTCCCCTTTTATGGAACCTGCGGGTAAAGAACTTGCTGCTGCTATCGAATCAGCCAAGATAAACAAACCGGTTTGCCCTGTTTACCAAAATGTAAATGCTTTGCCGGCAACCGGCCCTGCCGAGATCAAAAAAAACCTGATTGCCCAGTTAACATCTCCTGTAATGTGGACACAAACTGTGCAGAATATGATTGCCGATGGTGCAAAATCGTTTACCGAAATTGGCCCGGGCAAAGTACTTCAGGGATTGGTGAAAAAAGTATCCCGGAGTATGGAGACTTCCGGCATTAATAGTTACGAAGGTAGCCGGTAGGTGGCTGTCGGATAAACAGTAATAAATAACGTATAGAACACAAAATAATGAATCATAAATGTAAAATCAGGAAGTACTGAGACCTGGGTGTTCCCTATCTGCCGCTTAGGCAGGCTTGTTCCTATTATTAAGGCGCTCTCAAGGTGAAAAGATACGCTTCCCCCCTCCACTTTTACATGTAATCTTTGATAAAATGCACCGGCTTTTGGCGTCAGGTGCAGGCGATTGCTATGAGCTTGTTTTCGGGCGATATACTAATGCGACTACGATACCACAAATTAAAAATTCTATTATACCAAAAACAAACCACTGAATAGCCAGAGATAAAGGAATAGGGTATACAACATATTGGCTGAACATTCCAACTGTATTCATCAAAAGTCCTATAATTATTCCATAGCGAATGCCTTCTGCTATTCCTTTCCCCTCATATCCTTTTGTAAAGATGTATACAAATAATAATGAAAGCACAAGTGAAGTAATATACATAATCCACATTTTAGACATCATGTCAGGACGCCATATATCTTTGAGGCTTTCGTATGTGGGTCTTAAGATCACTCCGTGAATTATAAAGTCAAGTACCTGAAAGGTGACAAAAACAGCAATACATGCATAAACAAATTTTTTAATATTCATAATTAATTCCTCCTTTGGTTATTTTTGAAAATGGTGAGTTATCCTTAGTTTTCAGCATATTATACTAATTTACAATATTATTTATTGGTTATTACGGATTTTCCGGTAATTTGTTATATGCCAACCGGGTTATCCAACTATTAATCAGATAATCTAATTCTCAACTTCTTTAATTAAGCATTCATTTCCCCACAGTTTTCAAATTGATCTACCATAAGCCTCATTGTTATCGTAATCAATTAGGAATTATCCCCATGCCCTCAGGCCACAGGCCATTCTTTATGGGCTTTGCTTTCACATTTCCCAGGTCAATAACCAGATGTTTTATTGATTCCCTTTTCCATGTATAGGTGATGTGTATAAGCCCGTCTTTACTTTGAATAACAGCCGGGTAAGAGTATTCGGCATTTTTATCGGGGTCGTTCTCTAAAAGGGCAACAGCTTCCCAGTCAACGCCATTTTCCGAAACAGCCAGGTTGAGGATATTGCGTTTGCCCCATTTTGATTTGTCAATGCCAATGTGGTTATAAACCAATAGGAACCTGCCATCGGCAAGTGTTACAGCATCTATTCCTGAATTAGGGTTGGGGAGGGCAATTGGTTCAAAACCTGTCCAGGTACGCCCTGCATCGTCCGACCATGAACTCATAATCCTGTTGTTTTTACTCCGGCACAGCATCTGAAGTTTCTTGTCGCCATGGACCAGTAATGTTGGTTGGATGACTGAAAGTTTCTTGCCATCGTTTAAAGCCCTGGTCCGTTCCCATGTATTCCCCATATCCGAAGTGATTTCAACATGTACGCGCCAGCCGTCATACTCCGTGCTTGACGGGCAAATCAAGTCGCCATTTTTTAGCATGACAGGCTTATTTTTTATTGGCCCCCATATATCTTCCGGCAGCCTCCGGCTGGCAGACCAGGTTTCCCCAAAATTGTTAGTCGAAATAACCTCGCCCCACCAGTCGGCACAATTGGGTCCAACCTTGTAAAACAGTTTTATTTCATCCCCATTGCTAAAAAGCACCGGATTCCAGCAGGGGTAGCGTTTATCCTTATGCTGCACCCCGTTTGCCACCTCAACCGGCTTTGTCCAGTTGCCATTTATGTATTTACTTACCCATATCCCAACGTCCTTGTTTTTCTCATGTGTCCCGCCAAACCATGCTACCATTAACCCTTCATCGGTTTCAGTTATTGTTGATGCATGGCAACTTCGAAAACTAACATCGCCCGGGTGAAATATAAATTCCGACTTTTTAATGATTCCTTTTGAGGGTTGGCATGCAAAAAGCACATTGCAAAATGCAAGGAGGGTAATAGTTATTTTGATGGTTTTCATCTGTTTAGTATAAGAGTTTTATTTATTACAACAAATATAAGTGCCAGAGACAGCAGCCCTGCGGTACTGAATGCGCCAATAATTATGGGGTCGAGTGTACATTCCAACCAGTCCAGCCCTTTGGGTAGTTCTCGCATGAATGACCCCCAAATGATTATGAATATACTGAAAACGACTGATAATACCCCCTGCCAGTGTTTAATCTTTATGTTGAAAATACCAATTAAGAAAAGCCCTAATATCCCACCACCAAAAATCCCGGAGATTTGCCACCAAATATCCAATGCACTTTTTGCATCAATAAGGAAAAGGGCGGACAGGATACCCATGATTCCCCAAATAATGGTTGCCAGCCTCAAAAAGATCATGCTGTTTTTTTCCGAAGCACCCTGGCGGAAGAATTTTTTGTAATAATCGACAAAAAGCACTGTTGCCGAACAGTTAAGTGCCGAATCGATTGTACTCATTGATGCTGCCAGTATTGCTGCAATAATAAGCCCTTTCATCCCAACCGGCAACTCTGTGGCGATAAAATAGGGGAAAACCTGGTCGCCCCTGGTTATTGCTTCGCCGGGCACATTGGCTGGAGAGCTGTAAAAGGCAAACAGGGCAGTCCCGATAAACAGGAACATTGCTGTTAACGGGAGGTAAATCAACATGGCTATCCAAACCGACCGTTTAGCCTCTTTTTCAGTTGCAACCGAACTGTATTTTTGCGTGTAATTCTGGTCAGCAATCAGATTTCGGATGTTTTCGGTCACACCATAAATAATCATCACCCAGATAGTCCGGCTGCTAAGCGAGAACGATGGGTCGCCAAGGCTAAATTTATTCGCATCAAAAGCTTTTTGAATAAGGTGCTCCGGCCCCGAAAAAACCTCAATGGATAACAAAATGCTACAAAACAGTATTCCTCCAATCATAATTACCGACTGCATTACATCAGTCCAGATTACTGCCTCCATTCCTCCCATCAGGGTATAAATAATAGTTATCAGCCCAATTAGTAATATGATAATTTTTATGTCGATATCAATAAACGATGTTAGAAGTAGCGATGACAAATAGAGTATAACAGCTATCCGCCCGGCCATAAAAAGGATAAATGATAAAGAAGCATAAATACGCCCCCATAACCCTATTTTCTTTTCGAGGTAGTTATACACCGAAATTATTTTGTTTTTTCGATAATGGGGAATAACATATTTTGTGACAAACCACGAAACGGGGATAGCTGCAAGTGCAAAGATCAGTGGATGCCAGTTTGAGTCGAATGCTTTTCCCGGAACAGCAATGTATGATATGCTGCTTGTGTAAGCACTCATCACCGCAATCCCTGCAGCCCAGGCAGGGACAGACCTGCCCGCCACCATAAATTGTTCTGAGGTTTTACTTCTCCGGTAAAAGTAAATACCCATAACAATCAGGATTAAGCCGTATAAAATAATGATTGACGTATCGATAATTCCTAATTGGTAGTTCATTTCAAAGCAGCTCTTTAATTTCGCCTAAGTACATTTCAATTTTTTTACGTTCCGAAGCAGAAAACCTTGTTAAAGGGGGAGCCATATAGTCGTTGCATATACCTAAAACCGAAAGGGCGCATTTTATGCCGATTATAGTTTTGGCAGGCGAGTCGCCTACATTATATATAGTTTTATACAGCTTCATTACTGATTGCCGCAAAACAGCTACCTTTTCGAAGTCTTTTTGCTTTGCCGCATTATATAAATCCACGAATAGCCCGGGAAATATATTTGCCCCTCCGGCAATGGCTCCATGCCCGCCATTCATAATTAATTCCGGCATAAAAAGCTCTGTCCCTGTTATGATTGAAAATTCCGGAGAATCTTTAAACTCATCCAAAATTGAATATAAATATAACATATCTCCCGAACTATCCTTAATTCCAAGTGCCCCCAATTCTTTTGCTCTTTTTACCGTTTCAATTGCCAGGTGAAGTTTTGTGTGGCTGGGCATATTATATAAAAGGAATGGCAATGGAAGTTCCCTGCTAAGGTTTTCGAGGTAAGCCTGCATCTCTTTTTGTGTAATTGGCATATAATACGGAGGTGCTACAACAACGGCATCAGCACCAGCTTCTTTCGAATGGTTTGCTATTTCCAGCGACCCTTCGAAGGATGTGTCGGTAATACCGACCAAAACAGGGACACGTTTATTAACCAGCCCGCAGGTAAGCGAAATAAATTCTTTACGGAGCCTATAACTTAAACCCGGGGCTTCGCCATTGGTACCTAAAATAAATAACCCATGTATGCCGCTACCCAACAGGTGTGCCACTAAACTCCGAACACCTTCCTCGTCAATATCTGCCATGCTGTCCAAAGGGGTAAGCATTGGTGGGATAATACCCTTAATTTGTAAGTCCATTGTATATGGGTTTAGGAAACCTTTAGAAGCTACGATAATTATTTTACAAAGGAACGGTAAATCAATTTAGTATACTTGTTGCTTTTTATTCAATACCTAATAATTATTAACCATAAAGCTTATGTTTTATTTATATATTTGCTTATAAGGTTAAAATATCTAATATGGAATTTGTTTTTGAAAAGATATTTGTACCCCATAAGCATTCATTTATTATACGGAGTTTGATTCTTGGGCGAGAACCGGCACGAATCCATTCGCACAAGAATTTTGAGTTAAACCTGATTACTTCAGGGTCGGGGAAGCGTATTGTGGGCAACCATATCTCCAGTTTCGAAAGTGGCGACCTCGTTTTGATGGGGCCCGACCTGCCTCACGGTTGGGAAATATTACATCCAGGCAACGATAAGCCCGCTTCCTGCATTGTAATACATTTTTATGAAAATTTAATTAGCTCTGATTTTTTTAATATCCCGGAGCTGGAAAAAGTCCGGCAACTTTTAAAACAGGCTGAAAACGGGATATTTTTCCAGGGCAAATTAGCTGAAAAGGCAATAAAAACCCTTAAAAAACTTGTTGGGGTAAAAGGTTTAGAGAGTTATATCGGGCTTTTGAAGGTGTTTAACCTGCTACTTAATAATGAAGAGCGGGAGTACCTTTCGCAAACCTCGTTTAGCTCCGTTTCGTTTGCGGAGGGCCAGGAACGGATAAATAAAGTGTATGAATATGTATTTCAAAATATACAGGAAGGGGTTTCTTTACAGGGTGCAGCTGAGTTGCTTAACATGGCCCCCGGGTCGTTTTGCCGCTATTTTAAGAAGAAAACCAGGCTTACATTTATGCAATATGTGAAAAATGTAAGGATTGGCTTAGCTGCAAAAATGTTGGTTGAAACGGATAAGCAAATTACACAGATTTGTTATGATAGTGGTTATAATAACCCGGCTAATTTTAACCATTATTTTAAAAGTATTATGAAAAAGCCACCTTCCGAATACCGTAAAAGCTTTAGGTAGGTATTAACCCGGTTAGTGAAGCCCGGAAGTAACAATTTCAGTACCGGAAGTTAATTACACTTTCCCGGGATAAGCCAAACCATACGCTGCCATATAACCCCGCATTGTGCTCAATGCCTCCGGCCTGCACTTCAAAATAATATTTAACCGGGAATAGCCTTTAGCAATATTCTAATGAATATGATTATATTTGTAATAATATAATCATACAAAGTCACCCATCCATGAATAGAAATATATTCCTGTATTGTATTGCGCTGGTTCTGCCCGTCTTTATGCTATCATCCTGCGAGAAACTTGGAGAAAAAAAGCCTTCATCCAACAATGTTTACCTGAAGGGTTACGAATATATACGCAACATATCTGAGCTTGAAGTAGAGTATAATATGAATATATTGACTAATCTGTACCCTGAAGCGGCTTCGATCAAGGAAAAAGCTACACTTGGCGTCAATATTTATACCATCACATATAAGACATCTTTTCAAGGAAAAGAGATAATGGCGTCAGGATTGGTTAGTGTCCCCATTGGTGACGGGCCGTTTCCTTTTATGAGTTTTCAGAATGGAACCAATACGCTGCATGACAAGGCGCCATCTAAAGACCCGAATGGTGAACTTTTTTTGGTTCTGGAAACTATTGCGTCAACAGGGTTTGTCATTGCAATTCCCGACTACCTGGGCTTTGGGGTTTCGGATACGATGTTCCACCCATACCTTGACAAAGAATCGACAGTGCAAACTGTGATGGATATGCTAAATGCCACAAAAGAACTGGTAAACAGGGATAACCTTGATGTTAACACCTATGACGACCTGTATATTTCGGGCTATTCGATGGGAGGCTGGGCAACCCTGCAATTACAAAAAGAACTTGAAACCTCAGCTTCCCCTGGTTTTAACCTAAAGGCCAGTGCATGTGGGGCAGGCCCGTACAACTTATTGTTTATCAATCGTTATATATTAGACCAGGTTACCTACCCAATGCCTTATTTTGTAGGCTATATGTTGAATTCTTATAAAGAGTTGGGGTATATCACCAATAGTTTATCTGAGATTTTAAATGGAACCTATGCTTCACTTATCCCCTCGCTGTTTAACGGGGTAAATGACGGTGCTGCTATTAATTCCCAGCTTACGGACAATGTGTCAGAACTTTTTACCGAAGAATACCAAAACGGGTTCAATAGTGCCCCTGCATATTCCTCTGTGCGGTCGGCCCTGGTCAATAACAGCATTGATGCCTGGGATATTGCCACCCCCCTTATGTTGTTTCACGGCGAGGGGGATACATTTGTCCCATACCAGGTGTCGCGCAACATGTATGACGATATGATTGAACTGGGAGTGAGTACAGACAAGGTGCAACTGTCCGGCCTTCCCGGAGGAGGCCACCAGGAAGGGATTTTGCCTTTCGGCATTGCATCTGTACTATGGTTTATTGATGTAAAGTGACCATTTTCAGGCAGCTTCTTAAAACCATTGCCTTTTCCTAAACAGTATTACTCCGAGGAACGACAACAGCAATGAGAAAATTATTATCGCCGGCAACGCCCAATTTGATTTTTCCATAAAGTTTGGCACATTCATCCCAAATACACTCGCTATTAAAGTTGGTATCATAAGTATGATGGAAATTAAGGTCAGTTGTTTCATCACAACATTCAGGTTATTAGATATAACCGAGGCAAATGCATCCATCATCCCACTCTGGATATCAGAATAAATCTGTGCCATTTCTAATGCTTGTTTATTCTCAATCAATACATCTTCAAGTA
>UOEP01000145.1_pt1 | contig 21903 bp, 16 predicted proteins | sample 1989931 | NCBI WGS metagenome assembly UOEP01 (sample SAMEA4712198, study PRJEB27164) | hydrothermal vent metagenome | biome: marine basaltic hydrothermal vent biome; feature: marine hydrothermal vent; material: mineral | place: Pacific Ocean | collected 2011-06-14/2011-07-23 | depth 1691 m
GCTGTTGCCCTGCCAGGTTAATAAGCAGGTGCTGGATAAAACCGGGAATCCTGAAGTGAAATTCTTACATTGCCTCCCTGCATTCCATAACAGGGAAACCAAAATAGGTGAACGCATTTACCGGGAATTCGGGATTGAAGCCATGGAAGTTACCGAAGAAGTATTCGAGAGCAAAGCCTCAATTGTATTCGAACAGGCTGAGAACAGGCTGCATACGATAAAAGCTGTAATGGTTGCTACGTTGGTTTGATTGCCAAAACAAAAAAAGCCACCGTTACCTGGCAGCCTTCCTGTGAATATTGAAATTCAAATGGGAAAGGGGAAAGCGACTATGGACGCTTTTTGAAGATGATTGATGATTTACAAACCCCTAAACACAAAACCAATCATAAATACAGAAGTCACTTTCCCCGAAGATTTTTAAAACAATACTTAATTAATTTTTTTAAATTCTTTCCGCTTTTATGCCATAATCATTCCACAAATTGTAACAACCTGAAACCAAGGCATGTTTTATATTTCAAAATATTTTAAGTTTCTCATTTTGGGAAAACCATTCCCGAAATAGTAATTTATCGATGGCAAGTTACGAATTATTCTGTATGGAAACATTATCTTTGCAAAAAAAAAGTGGGAAGGCGTAACAGGAAAAAACCATTTTACGAAAAAGTAGAGATTACTGATATTGGTGCCGAAGGGAAATCCATCGCAAAAGTCAATGATATTGTAGTTTTCACATCCTATGTTATCCCGGGCGACATTGTTGATTTACAGGTGACCCGGAAGAAAAAAAGATACCAGGAAGCCAGGGTAAACAAAATACACACCTACTCAAAAGACCGTGTAGATGCTTTTTGCGAACATTTTGGCATTTGCGGCGGCTGCAAATGGCAATTCCTGCCCTACGTAAAACAATTGTATTACAAACAAAAACAGGTTGCCGGCCAGTTGTCGAGGATCAGCAAAGTTGAATTGCCGCCTGTGTCGCCGATAATTGGCTCTGAGAAAGATACTTTTTACAGGAATAAGCTGGAGTTTACTTTTTCGAATGACCGCTGGTTGTTGGACAAAGAGGTTAACTCAGAATCTGAAGGTATTGAAAAAAGGGCACTGGGCTTCCATGTCCCGGGGATGTTCAGTAAGGTTGTAACCATCAACAAATGCTGGCTGCAACCATCCCCGTCGAACGAGGTCAGGAATTTTATTTATAAATATGCGGCAACGAATAATCTTGACTTTTTTGACATAAAAAACCAGGAAGGCTTTCTAAGGACCATAATAATACGGACAACCTCTGTTGGCGAGGTGATGCTGATCGTTACATTTTACAAAGAAGGCAAACAACCCAGGGAAGCGTTACTCAGGGCTATAAAAAATGAATTCCCTCAAATTACCTCTTTGCTGTATGTAATAAATGGTAAAGGGAACGATACCATTACCGACCAGGAAGTGAAGGTGTTCTCAGGAGCAGCCCATATCTGGGAAGAGATGGAAGGGCTGAGGTTTAAAATCGGGCCAAAAAGTTTTTTTCAGACAAATTCAACCCAGGCTTACGAATTGTATAAAGTAACACGCTCATTTGCAGGGCTCTCCGGCAATGAGGTTGTATACGACCTGTACACGGGCACCGGCACCATTGCCAATTTTATTGCACGCCATGCCAAAAAAGTGGTCGGGGTGGAATATGTCCCTGAAGCCATTGAAGACGCAAAAATTAATTCGGCAGCCAACAATATTAATAATACCAGTTTTTTTGCCGGCGATATTAAAGATATCCTCAACCCTGATTTTTTTGCAAAACAGGGCAGCCCCGATGTTGTAATTACCGACCCCCCCAGGGCAGGGATGCACGCCGGTGTTATAAATACAATCCTCGATGCACTACCGGAAAAAATAGTATATGTAAGCTGCAACCCTTCTACTCAGGCACGCGACATAGCACTGTTAGATGAAAAATATTCTGTTCGGAAGATACAACCTGTAGACATGTTCCCGCATACCCACCATGTTGAGAATGTGGTACTGCTGGAAAAAAAATAACAATAAACATCCTTTTTAGTATACTAATTCAGGCAACACTAAGTTATAGGATTAGTTATGAATTTAGCCGGTAGGTTTTACGCCAACATATTGATGTATTGCTTTTAAATGAATTTAAAGGGTTTCGTAAAGTTTTTTCTATAACATCAGATTTATCAGGCTAATGTCGGCTGTAAATATTATATTTGCCGGGAAATCCAACCCCCCAGTGAGATGGAAACAGTATGTTAAAAATGAATAGATACAGAGGTTGGTTTATAAGACTTAAAAATAATAGGCTATTTGGTTTATTGGGGAGCTTGTTTTTAAAATTAAGTAGTATCTGTTTCCTGATGCTGGCATCATCACTCTTTTCCCCCGCTTCCACTGTCAATACCTCTTCAAAAGGCATTAAAAATTCGGCAAATACACCGGCAGACACTATTGAGATTACCGTTACAGCCGAGGACGTTTGCCTTGGCAGCGATGTTGAGGTCAGGATAACAGGCCTCGATTCGGGGTTTACATACAACATAACCTACACAATTAACGGTGCCGACAGTACTGGTGTTTTAGACACTGCCTTACAGGTAAAAGACAGCATCCGGTTATTTACTATCCCTGCTTCGGTATTGCAAACACCCGGGATAGATACTTTTTCTATAATTGATATTGACGGGGACGGTGTTGCCGGCATTAACTATGTTGTGTTTGAAGTTTTACCCTGGCCTGCGATAAACAGCCAGCCCCAAGGGCGGGAAATATGTATAAATGAGGATTTTACCCTTTCGGTAGGTGTAAGCGACCCCGGGTTAATGCTTCAATGGGAAAAAAAATCACCGGCCGACACTGCCTGGAATGTATTATCAAATGATACCGTTTACCAGGGCGTAAACGATAGTATTTTACAGGTAACATACAACGAAGTTATTGACTCAAACTGGTTTCGTGTAAAAGTGTATAACCAGTCCTGCAATATCTATTCCGATAGTGTACAAATATTTATTGATACAACCCCCCCTGAATTTATTAATTGCCCGGGGGATACTTTAATTCAGCTGGGTGACGGTGAGTGCTCTGCTGAATATGATTTATCACAAATATATTTAATCTCAAATATATATGATAAATGTGAAAGAATAAATGACCTTTCCCTGGGCTTCACCCCTTCTAAAGGTATTTGGGACCCTTTTGAAATTGGCACTACTAAAGTTGAAGTTAAAGCAACAGACATAAATGGGAATATCACTTATTGCAAATTCAATGTTGAAGTAATCGGCGCCCCTCCCAGAATCGACTGCCCTGATTCCATCTTTCAATATGTCGACCCCGGGGAGTGCGGTGCTTATGTCGTATTTGACGAACCTGTGTTCAATCATGAATGTATACCTGTAGAAGACACCAGGGTTTTAAGGCCGGGGAAAAAATCGGGCGATTTCTTCCCTTTAGGGACTACCACAGTACGAAGAGAAGTATGGTGGCAAGGGGAAACAATTGCAACATGTACATTCAATGTTGAGATAAATGATAACATAGTCCCGGAACTTTTCTGCCCTGATGATACTACTTTGATAACCGACCCCGGGAAAACAACAGTCAGGTTCTATTATGATTTTGATTTTGACGATAATTGTAAAAATTACATTAATATTATTGAGCCGCCAGGCAACCTTTTGAGCGGATCTGAATTCCCGCTGGGCACTACCCCGGTAACCTGGGGGGTGAGTGATTTCGAAGGGGACGTTAAAACATGCACATTCGATGTAAAAGTTCTGGATGCGGAATCTCCTGTAATAACCTGCCCCGGTGATATCGATATCACCCTTGAGCCAACTGTTTGCGATACGTTCTTAACAATTGACATCCCCGAGGCCCAGGATAACGATACAACCAACCAGGTGGTTATCACAAATAGTATTAACGGCACTTCCAACGCAAGTGGCAATTATACTGTTGGCGAAACGGTTATAACCTGGATTGCGACTGATTTTGAAGGCAATAAAGACTCCTGCCGTCAAACGGTTAATATAAGAAGTACACCCATGGCAATTGCCGATGCCATATCGCTGGCAATGAATGATTCAATCACCTTTTCCCCGGTTGGCAACGATGAATATTGCGGGGAGTATGCCGGTTTAATGCCGTTAAGAATCCTGGTTCCCCCGGTAAACGGAGAAGCTGCAGTATCAGGGGATGATTTGCCCGGCATTGATTATAAACCCAGCCATAATTTTTTCGGAACCGATTCTGTTCTATATGAGATTTGTACCGATGGGCAAATCTGCGACTCTGCCTGGGTAACCATTACTGTTAATGTTATTGTGGTTCCTATTGAACTCGAAACAGATACATTTATATCCCTAAATGGCGAACCGGTAGCCGGGAATGTATCGGGGAATGACAAGTTTACCAAAGATACCCCGTTCTCTGTAACCTTGGCAGGCGGGCCGGCCCATGCAGAAGATTTCACCCTGGATACCCTGGGGAATATTAATTATACTCCGGATGCAGGTTTCCTCGGAGTCGACAGTTTCATGTATACGCTTTGCGATTTCCGCGATGAGTGCAAAACAGCCTTAGCAATAATTATGGTATTGGACGATACCGACCTGGATAATGTTGCCGACTTTTTCGACCTGGATGACGATAACGATGGCATACCTGACGGAGTGGAGGGCAGCGGCGATTTCGATAACGATGGAATTCCTAACAGCCTGGATATCGATTCGGACAACGATGGAATTGTCGATAATATTGAGGCTCAACCTGAAGGGGTGTATATTATCCCGTCAGGCATTGACGACAACCAAAATGGATTGGACGATGCCTACGATATAAATGCAGGAGGCACGCCTATCTCGGTTACAAATAGCGATGGCGATACGCAATATGATTTCCTGGATACCGATTCGGATAACGACAACGTCCCGGATGCTATTGAAGGTAATGATTCAAACAGCGATGGGCTGGCAGACATTGTGGCCCTGGGCACCGATAGTGATAACGATGGTTTGGATGATGCTTTTGACCTGATAAACGGGTTTGGCATGCCCGGCAACGAAACAGGGTCGAATGCACCGCTGCAGGATACCGATGGCGACAACATAAGGGATTGGCGCGACATTGATGACGATGGCGATTCGAAAACAACATTGCAGGAAGACCTTAACAACGACGGCAATGCCTATGATGACGATTCTGATTACGATGGGATACCCGATTACCTCGATGCCGAAGACTATTGCGAATTAATAATCCCCAATGGATTCTCTCCGAATGGCGATGGGATTGCCGATGTATTCTATATTAAGTGTATCCAGTTGTACCCCGATGCCGAACTGGTGGTATTTAACAGGTGGGGGCAAAAGGTATTTGTAAAAAAACATTACGGTAACACAGAGGTATGGGGCGAAACAGACGCCTGGTGGGATGGTACTTCTTCTTCGAGGATGCAGATTGCAAATGGCATTCTACCTGCCGGCACCTATTTTTATATTTTAGATACGGGAGACAATTCAAAACCTAAAACAGGGATAATTTATTTAAACAGGAACGCTGACTCAATTAGTTTTTAATGCAAAAGCAACACAGGCATATCAGGTATTTTTTACTAGCGGTGCTAAGTGCATTACCGCTAAGTGTTATGGCTCAGCAGGAACCTGTTTACACACAGGATATTTTCAGTATCCAAACGGTAAACCCCGCTTACACAGGAATACGCGGGCAGGCAAGTATCACAGTTTTGGCCCGCCAGCAATGGCTTGGGTTAACCGGGGCTCCGGGTACTCAGGCACTTATTTTCCAATCTTCTGCGAAAGATGAAAAGATTGGCTACGGGCTGACCCTGACAAACGATAAAATAGGCCTTGAAAAACGTATCAGTTTGTTTGGCGATTATTCCTATAAGCTGGATTTAACAGAAGAAACATCCCTCCGGCTTGGTTTGAAACTGGGGTTTACAAATTACTCGAATAACCTGTTTGAATACACCATATACGACCCCAATTACGATATCGACCCTGCATTCCAGGACAGGATCCAGCAACGTTTTATGCCAAATTTCGGTATTGGCGCTTTTTTATATGGCGAAAACTATTACATAGGGTTGTCGATTCCAAAAATTATCCAGAATGAATTAAAAAACCGTTCCAATGGATACGTATCGTATGCACAAATAAGGCACTTGTTTCTAAAGGCAGGGTATGTGTTTGATGTAACAGACGGGATTAAGTTTAAACCTGTTTTCAATACTACTGTTGTTATCGGGGCACCTGTTTACATGGGTTTCGGTGCAAATCTGTTATTTAAAGATAAAGTTTGGCTGGGGGCTTTATACCGGATTGGCGATTCGTTTGGCCTGCTGGGGCAGTGGCAACTGAATGAAAAACTGAATGCCGGGTACGCGATAGATTTTTCTTCGTCAGACCTGAGCCGTTACCATAGCGGCACACACGAGATAGTAATAACTTATCAGTTTAATTATAAAAGTAAAAAACGGAAATCCATCCCCTATTTTTAATGACTCAAAGGAAAATTTTTATTCTTTGTTTATATTGGTGATATTTACAACTCCAACAATCAATAAACTGCTGTATGATGAACAAGCTCTTTTCTTTTATTTTTTTAATAATAATCCTCAGTGCCTGTAATACCAGGGATAGCAAAAATAGCCGGACTGCTTCATATTCAGGTTCTGAAAGCTGCATAGAATGCCACGAACGGTTTTATAACCTGTGGTCGCCATCGCACCACGGAAAAGCCATGCAGGCCACTAACAAATCATTCATCAAAGAGAATACATTGCCCGAAAGTGGTGATTTTGCATTAGAAGGGAAGAAATACGAGGTAATACTGGACGATTCGACACTGGTTTTATTGGAAAAAGAAGGGGCAGGAACAACGCGGTACGACATTGATTGGGCATTGGGTGGTAAAAATGTATATTATTTCTTAACCCCAATGGAAAAGGGGAAATTACAAACAATCCCGCTGGCATACAATATAAATAAAAAAGAATGGTACAATAACCCGGAATCAGCAATCCGCCATTTCCCCGATGCTGAGACCCCTGATGAAGCATTATCATGGAAAGACCGGATGTACACATTCAATACATCGTGTTACGGATGCCACGTGAGCCAGTTAACTACCAATTTTGACCTTGCATCTGATTCGTACCGTACCACCTGGAGAGAATCGGGGATTAACTGCGAAACCTGCCACGGGCCCAGCTCAGAGCATGTAAAACTATTCAAAAAAATAAAAAATGGTAAGGTGCCGTACGATATAAAACTGGTGGTAACAAAGAGGTTTACCCCGGAACAGCATAATTCTGCATGTGCCCCGTGCCATGCCAAAATGCAACCGATTACAGCTTCTTTTATGCCGGGCAAGTTATTCTATGACCATTATAACCTTACAACACTTGAGAACCCCGATTTTTATCCGGATGGCAGGGACCTGGGTGAGAACTATACCATGACAACCTGGGGGATGAATGCATGTGTCTCTAAAAGTGATTTGCATTGTGTTATCTGCCATACATCAAGCGGGAGGTTCAGGTTTAAGGGCAAAAATTCAAATGACGCCTGTAAGTCATGCCACGAAAGCAGGGTTAATGATGTGGTTGCGCACTCACACCATCCCGAAGGCAGTGAAGGTGCTTTATGTATCAACTGCCACATGCCAAAAACAGAATTCGGGAATATGATACGAAGCGACCATTCATTCCGCCCTCCTATGCCTGGAGCAACATTAAAATTCGGCTCACCCAATGCTTGTAATATTTGCCACAATGAAAAATCGGCCGAGTGGGCTGTGAAAAAAGTAAATGAGTGGTATCCTGATGACACATACCGGAAAGAAACAATCAGGTGGGCACAACTAATAAAAGAAGCACGTGAAGATAATTGGGAGAACCTGGATAAGATGCTTGAGATTATTAACAGGCAGGAGCATAATGAAATTATTACCACATCCCTTATCCGGTTACTTGCCAATTGCCGGGAGCCGGAGAAATGGAAGGCCATAATGGATGCACTGGGTAATAATTCACCGTTAGTAAGGTCGGCAGCGGCAGCCGGTTTGATGGGCAATTTTACAAAAGAGGCAAAAGCGGCTCTGCTCAAAGCCTGCAGTGATACATTCCGGGTGGTAAGGGTATCGGCCGCGCTCCCGTTGTCGGCATTCCCCGATGAGCAGTTCTCTACGGAAGAACAGGCAATTATTGCCAAAGCTACTACAGAGTATAAACAATCGCTGGTTGCCAGGCCCGATGATTGGAGTGCCCACTATAATATGGGTATCTTTTATCAGAACAGGGGGGATATTGCCAAAGCACTGGAATCATACGAAACTTCTTCACGGTTATATCCGGCGGCTATTATGCCGTTGGTCAACAGCAGTGTGCTTTATTCATATATAGGGAATCAGGCCAAGGCTGAAGAAAACCTCAGAAAAGCTATTCAATATGCACCTGACGATGAAGCTGTAAACCTGAATCTGGGATTGTTACTGGCAGAACAGGGCAGAAACGAAGAGGCAAAAAAGGCACTTGAAACCTGTTTGAAATCTAACCCGAACCAGGGAATAGCTGCCTACAACCTAAGTATATTATATGCAGGCTCAGATATTAACAAGGCATTAAAATATGCAAAAATGGCTACTGTGGCGATACCGGAAGACCCAAAATACTCATATACGCTGGCATATTACCAGTCGAAAGCCAAACAGGCAAAAGAATCGATAAAAACGTTAAAAGGCATCATTAAGAAGTACCCCGGGCATTTAAACTCGGTGTTCTTACTGGCACAAATCTATGTGCAGGCAGGCCAAAAAGAAAAGGCGGAACAACTTTATATGGAAACATTAAAAGCCGAAGGGTTGTCTGATGCTGAAAAGGCAGGGATTCAACAGGCATTGGCAGGGTTGAATAAGTAATTGGCAGCGAAGGGTTGAATAACTCTAAAACGACCACTTCAGCCGCAAGAAAACAGCCTGTCCGTAGTCGCCGTATTCGGTTTCTTTGCCTCCGAAAAACAGTTGCCCCGTTAACATCACCTCCAGGTTATTGCCCAGGGAATAGATTAATGAAGGCCCGAGGAAATACGAATGGTCAGATGGGTTTACTATAGCCATAAGATCCCCTGAAAACAGTGGGGTAAAAGGGTAGGATACCTGCCCGAATAATGAATACCTTGCCAATGAAAGCGTTTTTGCTGAAAGGTTCTGGTCGAAAAACGACCTGCCCCCGGCTTTGCCTAAAACGCCATGGCTATTGTATAATACGCCGGAATGGATGTATAGGCTGTTGGCAAAAGTATAATCTGCCGAAACCGAAGCAACCAGGGCCTCATTACTTCCGTTTTGTTCATTGCGTGGCTTGAAATAAGTGGCCTCGCCCCTAAACCCGGCTCCTTTAATGTCGCCGGACCAGCCGCCGCCGAAAATATAGTCCTTCCCAACCCGGCCGCCAAGGAACTGAAAGTCGTAGCTCCACTTCGAAAAGCGGTACATCCCTGCCAGTGCCATTTGTTCGCTGTTCGCGCCAAATTTATAAACCAGTTCTGCCGATGAGGTAACGCCGGTAAAATACTGCACCTTTACCGCGTCTGTACCGGGCCGCTCTTCATAGTCGAAGTCGAAATAAGAGAAGCTGTTAAATACATCGTTAGGGTTCCATACCAGGTTAATGCCCCAATTTATCCGTTGCCTCCCCACACGGATTTGCCATTTCCCTTTTTCATAATCCAGCCAGGCCCTGTCAATAATGGAATATAAAAACCAACTATTGCCCGAAGCTATCGTCCCAGATAAATCAAAGTACCCGTTATCAACATCTATTAATGATTTGTACTCAGGGAATTCCCTGATCATCTGCCCGAAGATAAGCCTGTTGCGGGTTTCAATTGCCAGTGTCAACCCACTACTGGCATACCACCTGAAATTAAGGCGGTTATGAATCAGCCCCGATGCAAGGTACTCCTCATTAATCCCGGGTATCTGTACTTTAGGTTGGTAATACATACCCAGGTATTTTACATACCCGTTGAGCACCAGGTCGCCCCCCAGCGAAACAGTATTCAGCGAGGACAGGATATAAAAAGCGGATATAAAAATCAGGGATAGCCTTACAACCTTTAATGAAGTTTCAGGTTTTTGGATACCGGAACCTGTATTTTGCCGGCCCGGGGCTTCGTGTTTTGTATTTTTATCTGTTTGATATACTGGCCCCGCTGAACTATTATTCGGGTATCTGGTTTTCATTTTGAAGTATAATTTTGGAATGACCCTGCAAAATCCATGACACACATTTTCCCATATTGAGGGTGAGTACCCGTTGCAACGCCAATTTCCTCAAATTTTTCGTTCAGGAAATTTTTCCGGTGCCCCCTGGAGTAAATCCCATCATCTATAAGGAGGTAAATCACTATTTGTTGCGCATTAATATCCCCGTAAGTAATATTTTCAGCAATCCTGGACCTCCATTGCCCATACCTTTCAATGCGGCTTTTCATCCCGGATTTGCCGGTGCCTGTGTGCCCTGTCCCACCGTGCTTCGATTGGTCTGCCACATGGTCGGATGCAGCTTTTGATAAACCTTTGTGTGGCTTAAGTATAGGGACAGGTTTTTGCCGTTTCAAAAAACGCACGCATTCATATAAGGCACTGGCTCCTTCTTTGGTTAGAAGCGGTTTGTCGCCCGCATAATAGAACAGCTTGCCTTTATAATTGTGCTTCAGCGGGTCAATGTAGTCGGCCGCATATTTTGCCGGGTCCGACCTTAGTTTATTAATCTCAAGGATAACCTCTTTCGACAGTTGCGACAGGTAACCGGCATTTACACCGGTATTAAGTTGGGCGATATCCCAGTTCGAAGCCGGATAACCGGCAAAGCATATACCGCCTGAAAAGGCTGTAATCATCACAAAAAATACTATTCTCTTAACCTGGAATTGCATTTACCCCTTATTTATATCGCTTATCACTTTCCCGTCTTCGAGTGTAATCACCCTGCGGGCTTTGTTCACAACCCGTTGGTCGTGTGTTGAAAATATAAACGTAATTTTTTCTTCTTTATTTAGCCCCTCCATGATATCGAGCAAATTTTCTGTAGATTTTGAATCTAAATTTGCTGTAGGCTCATCGGCGAGTACAAATTTTGGCTTTGATGCCAGTGCCCGTGCAACAGCTACCCTTTGTTGTTGCCCGCCCGATAATTTATATGGGCGGCTGTTGAAGCGGCCGCTTAAACCAACTTTTATGAGTAACTCTTCGGCTCGCTCCTGCCTTTCCTTTTTTGTCCATCCCTGGAGCTGCATGATGAATTCCACATTTTCCAGTGCCGTTAGTACGGGTATCAGGTTGTAGGCCTGGAATACAAACCCGATATTATTCAACCGGAAATTGATCAACTCCGATGAGCTCAGTTGGTTGATTAATGTACCTCCTACTCTTATTTCACCTTCCGTAGGCTGGTCTAAACCACCTAACATATTGAGGAGAGTTGTTTTCCCTGACCCCGAAGGGCCTACAACTGCTGCAAAATCCCCCTCTTCAAAGTTTAGTCCGATACCGTTTACAGCATGCACCTTTACTTCTGAATCGTTGTAAATTTTTACAAGGTCTTTTATTTCAATGACATTCATGGTTTATTTTTTTACTTATTCTTGTCAACACTTGTAATTATATCTTTAAAAGTCTTTTATCTCACTATTTACTACATATCAATCCTAATCGCATCTGCCGGGTTGTATTTTAGTGCTTTCCTGGCAGGGTAAATAGATGCAACAATTCCTGTTAAAATCACCAGAATAGAAATAACGAGTACCATCCCGGGTTCTAAAACGGGGAAAATTATTGAAGCATACCCCATGTCTTCCAGGCCAACGGCATACATCGATAAATCGATCCCGGTTTTTGCAGTGGCAACCGTTAAAGCAATGCCCATGATAATGCCGATCATGCCGCCCGTTAAGGTCAGGAATATCGTTTCGAGCATGAGCATCAGGAATATACGTTTTTTGCTCATCCCGATAGCCATGAGCATACCCAGCTCTTTTATCCTTTCAAGGACAACCATCAGCATGGTGTTTACAATCCCAAAGCCCAGTGCCAGGAGTATAATAATTACAAAGATATAGGTGTACATATTCCCTATTTCGTTGATATAACCCAACTCTGGAGTGATCTCCTTCCATGATAAAACCTCGAGGCCGGGGTATTTCTCAACGATTTGTTTTTTTATAGCCTCCAGCTCTCTCGGTTCCGAAATATGTACTGTAATTTCATGTACCGCTCCGTCAGCAATCACAGCCAGTTTTTGCAGGTCCTGGTTCTTTACAAAAAGGTTCGCTTCTTCAAACATATTGTTGCCCGTATCGAAAATACCACAAACCCTGAATACCCCTCCGGTTATATTCCCCTCAGAATCCTGAAGGGTAATAATAATTTTCGACTTTAACCTTACGTTTAATTTATCAGCCAGCTTTTGCCCAATAACCACCGGGTTTTTTCTGATACTTTCAAAGTAATTCCCTTTTGTAATATAACGATATAGGTTACTGGTAGTTTTCTCCCTTTCGGGGTCGACCCCGATTATTTTAACGCCTGCCCCTGTTTCGGCAGACGAAGCCATCGACTGAAGTACTATCCGGGGGCTGGTGCCGTCAACACCTTTAATATTAAGTATTTCATTGCTTACCTGCCTGCCGTTTATCATCAGCATTTTCAAATCGAAATTATCCCTGAATTCCGGGTGGTGTATTTGAATGTATGATACTTCTGTTTCAACTCCTGACTCGAGGCGTTGGTTCATCCAGCCTTTCATAAATGTACTTGCGAATACCCCGGCAAACATACCAATTGAGATGGCTCCGATAATAACCCCGGACCTTACCGGGCTACGCCACATATTTTTCCATGATAATGACCAAATCATTTTTTAAATTTTAAAAAAGTTTAACTCCTCAATGCTTTGATTACGCGTAATCTAAGACTGGCAACTATTGGGTATATGCCAATAAGCATTGACAGTACAAAAATGGTTAATGCCTGTTGTGTAAACACTATTGCCTGTTTTGAAAAGAACAGATAAGGCTCGAACCCAAAATCTTCCATTAACCGGGCTGTTTGCCCTGTCAGAGGAATTGGATGCCCTACCTGGTACGATATAATGGGGAAACTAACCACTATTCCTGCCACTACCCCCAGCAGCCCTATTAAAAATGTTTCGATAAAAAGTATGACTGCCAAACGGTGTTTTTGCATCCCCACTGCCACCATTACGCCAAATTCTTTACGGCGTTCGGCAATCATCATCATTATTGTGGCTAAGATACCAAAGGCAATAACAATATATAAAACAGCTTTCATCACCACGCCTCCGGCCCTGTCGCTTTCAATTTGCTGTACTATTTCAGGCTGCATCTCTTCCCAGTTCATTACCAAATAGGGACTGGTTACCTCCTTCTTTAATTTTTGAAAGACGGGTTGCATATCTTTACTTTTTTTTACATTTACTACCAGGGAGGTAATTTTATTCGGCGCGGAATAAAACTCCTGGCAATTAGCAAGGTCCATGTAAACAGCTACTTTGTTTAGGTCGGGCGATGCATGTTTTACCAATCCTTTGATGGGGAACATGCCGGCTGCACTAATGCCGTGGTACCCCTGGCTGATCAACACCAGTGTGTCGTTTACCCCCAGTTTGAGGTAACTGGCAAGCCCTTCGCCTATAATTACTCCTTTATCGCCATTCTCAAGGTAACGGCCTTCTTTTATTTTTGAACTTAACCCGGTCCATTGATCTTCTTTCTCAGGGTTAATGCCAAATACCATAGCCCCTTTTGTGAGTTCATCGGAAGATGCCAGTGCAAACGATTCAAGCCTTGGGAAAACCATTTCAACTTCTTTGTGTTTTTGTACCTTCCGGACAAGGGCTTCATCGTAATCAAAAGTATTGTTGATGCTTTTATTTTCCCAATACTTTTCGTTGTGTATCTGAATATACCCGGAATAGAATTTTACGACTATATCGACCATTTTTTCGTACGACCCCTCCTGCATAGAAGTCATGTAGGCAGATAACAGGACTCCGAAAAATATTGAGGCTACAGTTATAAGTGTACGCCGGCGGTTCCTCCACAGATTCCTCCAGGCAAGTTTAAAGTTTGTTGTCATAACTCAAGGGTTGAGAGGTTGAAAAAGAATTTGACAGGCTGAAAAAAAGTATTTTTCATGGGCGATTGATTTTATTTGTTTCTTCCCGTGCTCCCGTGCATAATTGAAGTTGTTTAAGCTTAAACTGAGAGCCTACAGGAAAAGATCCTTGTAATTTACCTTATTCTTTTCATATTTTGTTGCGAAAAAAACGATTCTTTTATATCCACATTAAATTTAATCTTGTCGAAAGTCAGGATTGTTTTATGCCCTTCTTTTTCGGCAGGGATCATTTCAAGGCGAGTGGGCATCATACGGTCGTCCATTTTTTTAATATCAGAAAGGATTTCAGTATTTATCAGAATCCCATCTTCATCAAAATATTCAGCCTTGAGCCAAATGTAGTCGGTTTGGGTTATCCACATAACTATTTTGCCCCAAACAACGGGTGCATCCTCCTTAGGTACCAACTCCACCTTGTAGCAGGCACGGCCTTCCAGTTCCTCTTTGCCAAGCAACTTGTGGTCATAATCTTTAACCAGCGATGATTCTTTAACCAGGTCATCGTTGGTAAAATCGGAGCCCATCCACGACTGCATCATCATTGACGGTGGCAGTTTAATCATCCTTTCGATTGATGGCACCCAGTTCCACATTTCATCATGCCGTTTCAGGAAAACCTGCCCTCTTTCTTTGGCAGGCGCGGTAATGTAAATCAGGGAAAAATCATTCCCCAGGGTCCAGTTCTTCATAGAAACTGTCCGCGACCAGGATGGGCGGACAATAGTCATCGTTAATTCTCCCTGGCTCGATGAACCACGGAATTTCTCATCAGCCAGGCGGACAATATCTTTGACATCCTGGGCAAAAGATGAAACTGTAAGCAGGCTAAAAAATAAAAGGGCGATTTTTGTTTTCATAACTTTGAGGTTATTGAGTGATTATCTGTTCTTAATTTGACGGAAGGCCGCATTGATGATTTTTTCTTCCATCGTTTCTATTGGGAAAATATCGGGGATAACAATACTGTAAAGAAATGCACCTTCTATCATTGCACTGATTACCATTAAATCCCCCTCAGGGTCGGTGCTTCCCATTGACACGATAAAGTCGTACATCATTTTAAACATAGGCTGCCCGATTTTTATATATTCGTCTTTAAATGATTCGGAGACTTTTGGCTGGAGTATTAATGAAAAGTACAGTTTCCAGTGCCGCCGGTTTTCACGGACTAACTTAAAACTTTGCCGTAAAAAAAAGATAAACTCTTTTTCGGTAAGTACCCCGTCACGGTTAAGGTCGAAGTTTTCGTAAATAGAGGAAAAACTGTGCTTAATTATCTCGTCAAGAATTTCATTCTTACTTTTAAAATAATTGTACGAAAGCCCTTTGGAAATGCCTGCTTTTTTTGCAATCTGGCTAATTGATGTTGCATGGAACCCATTTTCCGCAAATAATTCAAGTGCGGTATCCAGTATCAACGTCCTCTTTTCCTGCCTTATTTTATCGAATTGTTCTGATGTTCTTGGAGACATTTTTTTATTATTTATGACTGAACGTCCGGTCAAAATTAAATGATTGTTTTTAAATACGTAACACTTTCTGTGTTAAATAATTGTTAAAATTGACTAAACGGTCAGTCATAGGTTGGTTTGTTAATGGTGAGGGAACCGGTACATTTAGAGTCTGTTTAAAATTTGTTTTCGGGATTTTTTTTTATTTTTGCCATGCCATGTGGAAATGGCTGCCATGCGGCAGGCAAGGCTTAATGGCAGTATAGGAATAAAATAATAAGCGGGAGTAGCTCAGTGGTAGAGCATCAGCTTCCCAAGCTGAGGGTCGCGGGTTCGACCCCCGTTTCCCGCTCACTAAAACTGAAGGAGTTAGACGAAAGCCTGGCTCCTTTTTTCAATCAATCTTAATATGCCCCTGTCCTTGGATCATTTGGGAAAGTGGGGTGGGGGAGTGTATCTTTTTATTTTTAGTTGTAACATTTTAGCATTTTCCTTTTGCATGCCCGTAGCTATGGAAAATAAAAAAGGCTAATATTCAATAACACAATTTTTAATATTTATTTTTACCGCCATATTTTTGTAAATTGCCTTAAAAGGGAACGAGATGAATGCATATTTGTTAATAATAGGGCTTTGTATAATTATTATATTTTCATTCTTCTGCAACGTCCTGGCTAAGAGGTATAATATCCCCAGTGTATTGATCTTAATCCTCCTGGGAGTCGTTATTCAACAGTTGCTGTCCTATATGGATATGGAGTTATTCGGGGCACTGGAGGTACTGGGTATTATCGGATTAATTATGATTGTCCTGGAAGCTGCACTCGACCTTGAGTTGAGTTGGGAAAAGTGGCCTGTTATCTGGAAGTCATTTACGATAGCTTCCCTTTCTTTAGGGCTAACCACCATCGTATTGTCATTTGTTATCAAGTTGTTTATTCCCGGTATTGAATTGCTCTCGGCAGTAGTTTATGCCATCCCCTTATCTATTATGAGCAGTGCTATTATTATCCCCAGTGTGGTTAACCTTAATAAGTATAAAAGGGAATTCTTAATTTACGAAAGTACATTCTCCGATATTTTGGGTATTATGGTATTCTATCTGATCATTGAGAACCTGAATACCGAAGGGATGAGGCAGTTGAGTTTCGCTATCGGTGGTAATATCCTCCTGACAATTACTGTTTCTATAATCCTGAGTTATGCACTATTATATATTATCCAGAATATTAAAGGCGATGTCAGGTTTTTCCTTTTCCTGTCCATATTGATCCTGTTGTATTCTGTTGCTAAGATGTTCCACCTATCTTCCCTGATAATTATTCTTATGTTCGGGCTGCTATTACGCAACCATAATGTATTGCTTTTCGGCAAGCTGAAAGATTTGCTGTTGGACGACAAAATTGATGTCGTTTTCGACCAGTTTAAAATGATCACGGTTGAAACATCATTTTTGGTACGCACATTCTTTTTTGTTGTGTTTGGCATGACGCTACCCTTGGTTTCATTAATAAAATGGGAAGTATGGTTGATTAGCTTTATTTTCCTGGTGATAACCTATGTGTTAAGGTTCGGGCTGTTTTATATAGTGGAAAAGAAAGATACTATGCCTCAAACATTTATTGCCCCCAAAGGGTTGATAACTATACTGTTGTTTTTCGCTATACCCGATGAATTGAAATCAGATTGGTTTGAACGGGGTGTGATATTTTTAGTTATTATTACCACCAGTATAATAATGGCATTGGCATTAATTACCTACAGCAAAAGGAAAAACTCCGGTTTATCCGATGATGATGCCACTCCTAAAAAAGATTCATCTAAAAATATGCATTAGCAGATAATATAGAAACACAATTAATAAAAAAACAGATATGTGGAAATGGGTTTGTAAACAACTGTTACGTATGATGGGTTGGAAATCAGTCAATGGGATTATACCGCATAAAAAAGCAATAATAATTGGTGCCCCCCATACAAGTGGGTGGGATTTTGTGATTGCATATTTATATTATACGTCTATGGGGGGAGTTGCTAATATTGTGGTCAAGAAAGAGTTTTTCTTTTGGCCATTGGGTTATTTCCTGAAAAAAACGGGGGCTATCCCAATCGACCGTTCACGGGGAGTACATGTTGTGAGGCAAATAATCGATGAATTTGAAAAACGCGACATCATGCACCTGGCCATAACACCTGAAGGGACAAGGAAGCGCACCAGGCGTTGGAAAGCCGGGTTCCATACCATTGCAAAGGCAACCGGGGCAGTGGTTTACCTGGCTTTTTTCGATTTTGGGAAGAAAGAAGTTGGATGGGAGGATACCCTGGAGTTAACCGATGACCCCCAGGCAGATATAAAGAGGATGAAAGCTTATTACCGCAAACGCGGAGTGGTGGGGAAACACCCGGAGTTGTTTACGGCAGAAGAATAATCTAGGAGGTATCTTTACCGGGGAAATAACCTGCTTTTGTTGAAGCACGGGTAAATAGGGAAAGAAACTTGTTTTGTAAAAGATATCATCTATAAGTATACTATGAACAACCTGCAAATATCTATCATACAGCCCGGCCTGGCTTGGGAAAGCAGGGATGCCAACCTGAATCATATTGCATCCTTAATTTCAGGCATCGAGGAAACCAGCCTGGTCATCCTGCCGGAAATGTTTGCTACGGGGTTTACCATGAATGCTGAACAGTTTGCAGAGGCAATGGATGGCCCGACCTTATCATGGATGAAAGAAAAGGCTGCTGAAAAGGGGGCGGCAATTGCAGGCAGTATAATTGCTAAAGAGGGGGCTGTTTTTTTCAACCGGTTGCTCTGGGTTACGCCCGGTGGAGAAGTCCAATGGTACGATAAGCGGCACCTTTTTACCATGGGCGGAGAAAACCTGCATTATTCACCCGGCAATAAGAGGCTAATTGTTGATTATAAGGGGTGGCGTATTTGCCCGTTAATTTGTTACGACCTCCGTTTCCCGGTTTGGAGCAGGAATAAAGGCGATTATGACCTGTTGATCTATGTGGCAAACTGGCCCTCTGCAAGGCAGCATGTATGGGAAAACCTACTGGTGGCAAGGGCTATTGAGAACCAGGCGTATGTTGCGGGTGTAAACAGGGTAGGGAGTGATGCCGGAGGGATTGGTTATGAAGGCGGGTCGGCAGTTGTTGATGCCAAAGGGGGGGCTACTTTCCTGGGCGGTTCGGAACAGGTAAAAACATTTACCGTTTCCCTCTCCGAACTACACCGTTTCCGGGAGGAATTCCCGGTATTAAACGACCGGGATGATTTCGAAATCAAAATTAGTTAAAGGGCTAAAAATATACGGTTTTGGATAATATATTTATGGTTATAAACATTGTATGCGCTGTATTTGCAGGCAATTAGCCCCATTCTCCCGGCAAATGTTAAAAACTCAATTTTACCACCTCTTCTTTTTGGCGTATACTTGTTTAAGAATTGCTGGTATTCTTTGTTTGATAGAAGTTGTTTAAAGCTAAAGTGGATCTTCGAGAGTGACATATTGATTTTCAGTGGCAAAGCTCGGTTTTTCTTGCATAGCCAAAGCTATGGAAGGAAAATTAGCTGAAGTCCAATGGAATCAAGATGTTGCTCGCAGGTTTTCAATTTAACTTTAAACAACTTCATATAAAAAGGATAAAGGATGAAAAGGGAATCCGGTGATCCTGTTGCTTTTAACAGGAAATTCCGGAGCTGTCCCCGCAGCTGTAAGTCTACTAAAGTTTAAGCAAATTGTTGCCACTGCACCGGTAATTACCGGGGTGGGAAGGCCGCTAAAACCAGACGAGCCAGAAGACCTGCCAGTAATTAATTCCGTAGCTTTCGGGCGAAAAGCAAAGGGCAGGGATACCTGGTGTGTAATCTTTACCTTTCTAATCTTCCGAAGCTGCATTTTATAAACAGAAGTTGTTTAAAGTCAGGCAGCTTCATAACCATTAAAATTGAAGATTATGGACAAAAATGCAGCTCAGAAAAATCAAACCGTTATTAAAAGAGATGGGCGTGTTGCCGTATTTGACGAAGAAAAAATTACGTTTGCCATTTTCAAGGCTTTTCGTGCAATCGGCAGGCCAAACCGTGCTAAAGCCGCATTGTTGAGTAAAAAGATTGTTGAGAAACTTGATTTTGAGCACAGGGAAGGCCCTCCGGCAATTGAGGAGATACAGGATGTTGTTGAAAAGATGCTGTTCGTAAATAATGAATACGAGGCAGCCAAAGCATACATCATTTACCGTTACCAGCACCAAAATATCAGAGACGCCAAAGAGATATTCTCGAATATTGATTTGATTGAAGATTATATCAACCTGAACGACTGGCGTGTGAAAGAGAGTGCCAACTCTTCATATTCCCTACAGGGGCTTAACCAGCACATTTCAACCCTCGTAAGTTCTCAATACTGGCTAAACCAGGTTTATCCGAAAGAGATAGCTGAGTCTCACAAACAAGGCCGGTTTCATATACACGATTTAGGCTTTTTAAGTGTTTACTGTGTAGGCTGGGACCTGGAAGACCTATTATTAACAGGGTTTAAAGGTGTTGAAGGGAAAATGCAAAGTAAGCCTGCCAAACATTTACGGACTGCCTTAGGGCAAATAGTTAATTTCTTTTATACTATGCAGGGCGAAGCCGCCGGGGCTCAGGCTTTTTCCAATTTCGATACTTACCTGGCCCCTTTTATCAGGTACGATAATATCGGTTACAATCAGGTTAAGCAGTGTATCCAGGAATTCTTTTTCAATATGAATGTGCCAACCAGGGTTGGGTTTCAAACCCCTTTTACAAACGTTACACTAGATTTGAAAATCCCCGGTTATATGAAGCCGCAACAGGTTATTATTGGCGGGGAGTTGCAGGAGGCAACGTATGGAAGCTTTCAGCCGGAATTAGATATTTTCAACAGGGCTTTTGCTGAAGTTATGCTTGAGGGAGACAGGAATGGGAGTGTTTTTTCGTTTCCAATACCTACCTACAATATAACTCCTGATTTTGAATGGGATAACCCCTGTTATGATATAATTTTTGAAATGGCCGGGAAGTATGGGATTCCGTATTTTTCAAATTTTGTCAATTCCGATATGAAACCGGATGATGTCCGCAGTATGTGTTGCCGCCTGCGGCTAGACAAACGCGAACTTCAAAAAAGGGGAGGTGGTTTATTTGGGGCAAACCCCCTGACCGGCTCAATTGGCGTGGTGACAATAAACCTGCCAAAGCTTGGTTATGAGGCAAAGTCGGAAAGAGATTTCTTTCAGCGCCTGGCATGGCTGATGGAACAGGCAAAAAACAGCCTGGAGATTAAACGGAAAGTAATTGAACGGCTTACAGAACAGGGTTTATACCCCTATTCGAAATTTTACCTGCGCCATTTGTATAAAAAGACAGGGGCATATTGGGACAACCATTTTTCAACAATAGGGTTAATTGGGATGAATGAATGCAGCCTGAATTTTAGCGGGCACTTGATAGGCGAAAAGCAGGGGCATGATTTTGCATTGAAAACAATGGATTTTATGCGTGGAAGACTGGAAGAGTTTCAGGAAGAAACTGGGCATATTTATAACCTTGAGGCTACTCCTGCCGAAGGTACCAGTTATCGCCTGGCAAGGATAGATAAGATGCAGTACCCTGATATTTTGGTTGCGAATGAACCGGCATATAAAAGTGGGGCTCAACCATTTTACACTAACTCCACCCAACTACCGGTGAACTATACCGATGACCTGTTTGAGGCGCTTCGGCTTCAGGATAACCTGCAAATAAAATATACCGGAGGGACTGTTTTCCACACGTTTATAGGCGAAAGCCAATTGCCTGCCGGTTCGGTTAAGCAATTAATTAAAAAAGTAACGGCCAATTTCCGGTTACCATACATAACTCTTACGCCAACGTTTAGTATTTGCCCTAACCATGGTTACATTTTTGGGGAACACACTGTTTGCCCGAAATGCAAATCAGATAACATTGAACAAGAGTGTACCGTGTTTTCGCGCATTGTTGGCTATTTACGCCCTGTCAGCCAATGGAATGAAGGCAAAAAACAGGAATTTATAGAACGCAAACTGTTTGATACGGGAGGGATTGAAAGAAAGGCAGTGGCGAAGCCTGATACCAGTTTGATTGTAAGCGAATAGGATGTAATAATAATGACACACTTTTTTATGGCGGGGTAATCATGCAGGATTCTTTTAATGA
>UOEP01000170.1_pt1 | contig 21641 bp, 19 predicted proteins | sample 1989931 | NCBI WGS metagenome assembly UOEP01 (sample SAMEA4712198, study PRJEB27164) | hydrothermal vent metagenome | biome: marine basaltic hydrothermal vent biome; feature: marine hydrothermal vent; material: mineral | place: Pacific Ocean | collected 2011-06-14/2011-07-23 | depth 1691 m
AACCAAATAAGTAAGCACTGGTTAATAGAAAAGATAAAACCAAGATTATTGGATAGAGTCTCTGGCCATTTTAATTTTAAACTACAGGCTTTATAACGAAGTCTTATGACTACAGCCATCATTGATTTAGGTACTAATACCTGTAACCTCCTGGTTGCAGGAACAGGAAACGGGAAGTACCGGATACTCTACCAGGGGAAGGAAGTTGTAAAGCTGGGAGACCGTTCTATAAATCAAAATATAATAAGCAGCAAAGCAATAGAACGGACGGTTATTGCTTTGCAAAATCATCAGGAAACAATAGGTAAGTACCAGGTTGACAAAGTAAAGGTGATTGCCACTTCGGCAGTGCGGACAGCAAAAAACCAGGATGAATTCATCAAAAAAATCCTTAAGGGAACAGGGTTCGAAGTTGAAGTAATTTCCGATAAAAGAGAAGCTGAATTAATATATAAAGGCGTTATCCTGGCATTTGGCAATTTACCTGAAAACTCCCTGTCCCTTGACATTGGAGGTGGAAGCAATGAGCTTATTATTTCAGGCAATGAAGGAATTAAATGGAAAGGGAGCTTCCCGGCAGGTATGTCGCGGGTAATTAACCAATTCCATATTTCAGACCCAATTAAGGGAGCGGAAGTAAAAAACCTCGTTTCATATTTTGAAAAAGCACATGAAGCAGCCTGGGAAATGTGTAGCCAATATCCCGGGGACACTCTGATTGGTTGCTCGGGTGCATTCGACACCATTGCCGATATCATCGACCAGGTTGACCCGGGCAAGAAGGTAAGGGTAAATCAAAAAATCGAGTTGGGGGATTTCCATGAGGTATACAGGCAACTCTTGTTTTCAACCAAAACAGAAAGGGGGGGGATGAAAGGAATGGACCCTGTCAGGACCGAGCTTATTGTCCCGGCGGTGATCCTTATCAATTCCATACTTGAGAAAACTGGGATTACCGAGATTTTCCAAACAGATTACGCATTGCGGGAAGGGGTTTTATCTGAAAGCTTCGGGAACAATCCTTTGATATAAAGCCAGGTCAATATTTTCTTTTCGATTGCCACTTTAAAAGCTATATTTTAATTTTATATATGCCATCGAATTGTCTTTATATTGGCCGAACTGCCCTCCCCTGTTACCCACAAAAATATTTGATCCTAAAAGTATTGAAAAACTATCTTCGAAATCATAGGTTATTTTTGGCCGGACCAAGGCATCTTCATTTGTTAACCCGATGTATGAGAACAGCTCAAGGTGCAATGTTTCGCGAAGCATATCATAACGCGCCAGGAATGTCATAGTGTTTTCTGTTTTTTCATCTACCATATTTTTCTCGTGGTTTAAAATTGCCTGCTGGATAAATTGTGTACTGAGTTTTACACTACCTATATTAAAATCTAATCCGGCAACATAGTGCAGGTAATTCTTTTTCACGAGTGCATCTTTGGACAGCGGGTCTTCAGACTGGAAATATTTCCCATTGTACCAGGCAGCTTCACCACGCAGGACAACCCCTTTTATTTCGGTACTGAATGCACCTCCCGCCACAGTCAGCCTGTGGTGCTCGGGTGTGATATTCAACCCTGTTAATACGGGATTACCTGTTGCCATATCAAATTGCTTTGTTACATGGAAGGCCGGGTTATCGTCCCAGGTATACCCACCCATCAACTCAAAATCGATTTTTGAGGTAAGTGCCGAATATTTCACAAACAATTCGCTGTTTCCAAGGCTTGGTTTCACATCTGTTTTCGACCAGTCGAAAGTAGTGGATGCCATGAATTCTGGCTGTTTATACCAAATAGAGCCTGTAGCGGGCCTCTCGGTGGGGGTAAAAACAGGGATACCAATCACCTCGAAAGTGCTATTCCCAAAATAATAGTCAAACTTTACGGCATTTACACCAATACGGATTTCATCAAAATCGGGTAAAAGGAATTCAGTAAGGTTCAGTGGCGAAACAATGTCGGTAATAAAAACCCCATCTGCTTTACCCCATACCACCTGTTGTTTCCCAATACGGAGATCGAAATTATTAAAGTACAGGTCAACATAAAGCTCCCTTAACCGTAAGTCTAAACTGTCGCCATTATAATGGTACAGCAAAGGGTTTGCTTTAAATGCAATTTTGCCCCCCATTTTTGAGATATTTAAATTAAAGGTGTTCTGCAGGATGGCAAAATCCCCGTTATCAAATAAAACACCAGTATAGTTCCTTGCAAACCCTGAAATATCAGGGTTTTGTGCAATTACCGATTGAAAAGTCAATAACAACAATGCCAGTGTCAGCCCTTTTATTTTCATATTACCTATTCTATAAAGATTTAAAACCGTAATTTTTCCGTCATTATTCCAAAACGAACCATATCTATCTGATGGTCGAAATATATATTGTAATAGTCCATGCCATGATATGCATGAACAAACAAACCGATATCTTCCAAGAACTTTGGATGGTAATAAAATGTCAGGCTTAGGTTGAGCCTGTTTAATGAAAAAGTATCCCAGTTATTCATATCTCCAAGCATCCAGGTTGTTTGCCCTTTTATTGAGAAACTTGCCTTTTTCCTATTTTTATTAGAATTTGCCGGTATTTTAAAAATTGAGAATTTCGTATTCCACCTGTACAAACCGTATATACCACGTAGCTCTTTATTCGTTAAGCCAGGGGGGTGTATTTCTAATGATGTAGCAAAAAATTGTACTGCGTTAAGCCCCGGGCTATAATTTGTTTTTATTAACCCCAACTCATAATAATTTGTAGCAAAATCACCTGTTTTAAGATTTATGCCCCCATTTTCGAGATAAAAATCCCCATCCTGCCCATTTGAATGATGGGCTAATTTCCCGAATACAGTTAAACTATTAACTTCCGTTTTTGAACTTAACATATAATATACGGAAATTTGGGGCATATAACTTGGAGTCCTCACCGGGAACGACCTTTCCTGATACATCCTGATAATAATCTGAGGAGTAATAACCCCCATCAACCGGGAATCTTTACTTTCCCGAATATGGAAATTAGGTATCAGGTTCCCTTCAAACCAGAGTGGCTCAATATTCCCAATATCAGCAGGGAATGTTATATAACTGTTCCCTTGGTTGGCCTGGGTTATTGTAGTTAACCTTAGTTCCGGTATATTATCATTGCCGGCTTGCCCTGTGCAGGGGATCGAAAATATTATTGTGGAAATAAATATGGTAAAATATTTGCTCATAATCGATACACTGTTTACCGTAAACACGTTTCCTCTTTTTTTTATCTTAAAACCTTAGCCTGAATAATTGGTTTACAACCCTCTCATCATCATCCTTTCCGAGAATTTTGAGGCAGGGATGCCGGTGTTTATCCGAACATTGCTGAGTACCATTTTTGTTTTATGGTTTTTCTGGGTATTCTCCATTTCTGAATTTGTGACAACATCAAATCCCGAGATTTTTTCAAATTTTAATATCTTCAATATTTTTAGTAATTCCCCATCTTCATCATAAAACTCTTTTTTAAACCCGATGAAATTATCTTCCCTAATCCATGTTATTGTTTTTGAATACATATAGCCTCCATCTTTCGGGGTGCTTTGAATTACCCAATAATCAACGCCATCGATGGTTTCTTCGCGCAGGATGGTATGCTTGTCGTCATCAACTTTTCGGTCGCCAAGGTCATCATACGTAAAATCAGACCCCATAAAATAATCGCTTTTACTATCGCTCGATATCCTTTTTGTTTTTTTTATGGCAGGCAGGTAAATCCACTGGTCATCGCTTTTCGAAGCGTCATCATAAGCCCAGTTCATAAAAGACGTATTTTTCACATCGGCCGGAGAAACGAAGAACATGATACTTTTTTCCATATCCCCGAAATCTTTGGTAAACTGCTTAATTTCCCTTACTCTTTCACTTCCGCTTTTATTTATGAGTATCATGGTTAGGTTCGAGGTCATATCATCGCCATCAGGACGGTTGTAAACCTTTTCAATAATATCTCTTGCTGTCATTTCCTGAGCAAAGAGCTGTGCCGAGAACCCTCCTGCAAATATGATTGCAAAGGCAATTGCTTTAATTTTTAAAGTTTTCATTGTTTTTATTTTTAATTATTTATTTACTTTTCCTTAAAATATATATTAGACATATTTAATAATACCAGCATAATGGTAAGAGTGCCCAGGAAACTGGTAAACATATTGAGTGAAACCAAAGCCCCTAATTCCCTGTTTGGCGGGAAGACTGAAAAAAGCAGAACCATAAAACCGGCAATAACGACAATGGCATTGAAACTTATTGCCCTGCCGGAGTGCGCCATTGTTAATTGGGCAGCCACCAGCTTATTGCTGCTTTTTGCAGCATTGCTACGATATTGGTCAATAAAATGGACTGCATAATCAATCCCAATCCCAATGGCTATGCTTGAAAGCAGTGCGGTTGTAGTATTAAGTGGTATACCTAAGAACCCCATTATCCCAAAGCTGATGAGAGCAGTTATAATAATCGGTACAGAGCCAATTAAACCGATTTTAATACTCTTAAACATCATCGACAAGAGTACGACTATTAAAATAAGCGATAAAATAAGGCTCATAATTTGCCCTTCAAGAATAAGGTCGGTGAATACCAGCCCTTTATACCCACTGCCGGCATAATTCAGGCTTATCCCATATTTTTCAAAATCGCCAGTATAAGTTTTAATTATGTTGAGTGCCGACTTAATGGCTTTCGAATTATCACTTTTTAGCTGGAAAGTAACATTTAACTTTTCATAGTCATAATCTACTACTTTATTCAGATTCTCAGGGTCTCCCGACATTTCATAGAGCAACAGGTACTGGGCTATCATATCTTTACTGCCGGGAATGGTATTATAGGCTTCATCATCGGCATTCATAACCTTGTTCATACGGTTAACGTAATCGGCTAACGAAAATGTGTTGCCCACAACCTGGAGCTGATTATCCACATCTTTTTGCATTTTGTCAACCAACTTCAGGACATCCGGTTCTTTGAAAACATCTTTTCCCCCATTGGCATCAAGAATGAGGTTTAGTGTGCTTGTACCACCAAAATGGTCATTGATAAATTTATCTGTCAGGACAATCTCACTGTTTTTTTCAAATTTCTCAAGGAAGCTCGAATTGATCCATATCTTTTGCATCCCAATTACCGAAAGCACAATAATCAAAGCTGCCCCAATTATTGAAACGTATTTGTGCTTAAGGACGATTGTTGCAAAATTATTTGCAAGTTTTGAGTGAGAGTGCCCACCCATATCCTTATGCTTTGATATTTTTTGTGGTTTTGGTATGCCAAAGGCCATGATCCCTGCCGGAAGGAATACCAGGGAAAAAACCATAGCCATCATTACGCCGAAAGCGGTAAATATTCCGAAATATTTGACAGGATAAACCTGCGAGGTCAATAAGGAAATAAACCCAACAGCCGTGGTAATTGAAGTCATAACCACCGGTTTCCACATCTGTTGAAGCATGTCAACAATAGCTTCTTCCTTTGTTGTATCCGGGTGTTTATTAATATATAGGTGCAAATGGCTGTACAGGTGGATACCATCGGCTACCCCAATGGCAATCAGCATTACGGGTATCATAGTTGAGACAGCGTAAATCGGTATATTTACCGTAGCCATTAGCCCAAAAGCCCAAATGGTTGATAGGAATACAACACCAAGGGTTATGAGTGTCCCCTTAAAACTCCGTAAAGTGATGAAAAGCACGGCAAAGATTACCAGTATTACAATGGGCACCATCTTTTTCATGTCGGCAGGGCCAAGCAGTGCCATTGTGCCTTCTACGATAGGGCGCCCGGCAACATAAATCTTGATGTCACCGGTTTCCGATGCTTTTGCCACATCAAGTATTTTATCATAAAACTCCTGAGTAAAAACATCGCCCCCAATTTCGGCAATAATTATGGCAACTGTCTCATCGTCCGACACCAACCTGCCGAAAACCATTTCATTATTTTCGACATTCTGCTTAAGCTCGTTTAACTTACCTTCCGACCTGGGTACACGTTTAAAGAAACTCTTAACATCCATGCCCTCTTCTGTCCCGATAATATTATCGGCAGTATAAAGCGATGTGACATCATCCTTTTCTATTTCGGGCATTTTTTGAAAACGCCTGGTAAGTTGTTTTAGCGTATCAAGTGTTTCCGTATTAAAAACACCATTCTTATTTTCAATGGCAATAATAATCCCATCTTGTATACCAAACCACTCCTCTGCTTTATCACTATAGACAAAAGCCGGATGATTTTGTGGCATATATTTGTCAAGGTTGGTTTCCATCCGGGTATTTTCTTTCATCTCTAAAAAAAATAATATGGAAACAACAAGAATAACAATCATGCTAATCCATGAATAGTTTAACAGTTTTTTTAATAGGTTTTCCATTTCTTTTTCTTGTTAGTTAATACTCACTAATCACGTATCCCTAAAAAAAGCTGCCGTCCCATGACATTATATTTGAAATGACATGGTTAAGGCAGCATGGCTTAATTACAATACTTTTGATATTCCCATAATACTTATTTTGCTAATATCTTACTTAATACAGTTATAAGCTTATTACCTTCTGCACTTAAATTAAAATTGTGGTTATTCAAATCCCACCTTTTTACAAGCAGCCTAAATGAACCCATTGCTATTAAAGCAAGGCTCTCTTTATCAATGTCTTCCCTTACATTATTTTCCAGTTGCCCTTTCGAAATAATATTTTCAATCGTTTGTGCATGAAGGTTTAATATTTCAACTATTTCAATTTTTAAAACTTCTTCGTTTTTAAATATCTCTTCTGAAAATATAACCGAAACTATTGAAGGGGCCTCTGAAAATAGTTCGAGCATCTTTGTAAACATGAACCTGATCTTTTCTATTGCTGTAGCTTCATAGCCCTCCATTAATCCTGAAAGCATAACCGCCATCTCTTTAAAATTATTCAGAATGCTCAGTAGTATTTCTGTTTTGCTCTTAAAATGCCTGTAAATTGCCGGCTCGGTAATACCTATTTCTTTTGCCAGGTTTTTGATAGTCACCCCCTGTATCCCCTTTTTGGTAATTAGCTTTAAGGCTGCTTCAACTATCTCTTTTTGCCTTTCTGTTTGCATTTCTTTATACGATTTTAAAATAATTATATCAATTCGACTGCTCAAAGTTAGTAAACGTTCACTAACTACCAAAACTTTTTGTGCTTTTTTTTATTTTCTAATAGAAATAGCTGGTTCCTAACAGAGAAAGTGTTGTGCTAAGATATAGAAGTTTAGAAATTCGGACAATCGTTGGAACAAAAAGCCATCAATGCCCAATGTTCATGTTTACAAGGAGTTACAACATGGGATATGAGCCTTATTTCCTCTCATTAAATGTTTAAAATACTTTTCCGTAATTTTATTTTTATGAATTATAGTGTGTGTGTGTGTGTCAGATAAAGCAATTTGGAGGCGAATACAACACTGTATTTAACGATAAATTGCTGAAATATGACGGAAAAAGACGCATAATAAACGTAAATTATAATTTTCAAACAGCCTCAAAGTGTTTAATCGCCTCTCTTTTGCCACGGGACTCCTCCTGCTTCCTGGATATGCTTAACCAATGCTGACTTTAGTTTTTTAAATTCAGGATTATCCCCTTCCTTTAAAGGGTACTGTTCTTTGGGGTCCTGCCCCAGGTCGAAAAACTGCATAGGCTCAAACGGACTGTTATATACCAGTTTATAATTCCGGTAACGGGCTGCATAGTAAGCCATCCCCCCGTATTTCCAGCCCTCACGCCTCACCCAGAACAGGGTCCGGGCGGGTAGGTGCCCACCCTTATTGAATACCGGTGAAATATCAATCCCGTCTACTTCAGGGATATTTGAGACCCCTGCATAGTTGCATATAGTGGTAAACCAGTCCATCCCTACAATAAGCTCATCACTTACGTTGGCATTAACCACATTACCAGGCCAATAAACAAAGCAGGGGACTTTGATACCCCCTTCGTACATGTCCTGCTTTCCGCCCCGCAGCTCACCGTTCGAAGCATTGAATCGAAGGTTGCCGCCATTATCGGAAGTGAATACGACCATAGTATTATCCATGCCGAACCGCGACTTGACCTTCTCCAAAACCCGGCCAATGTTAAAGTCAAGATGTTCGATGAGTGCAACTATTTTTACCCTTTTTTCATTCATCCCCGATTCCCTTTCCCTGACTTTCTCAAGCCATTCTTCCGGGGGCTGGATGGGGTCGTGCGGTGCGGTATATGCCAGGTAAAGGTATAGCGGCCCGTCTGATTTTTTGTAATTATCAATATATTCGATTGCCCATTGTGTTATTAATTCGGTGAGATGGCCTTCCTCTTTAAATTCTTTGTTGTTTTCCCTTAAAAAGTTTTTGCCGTGTTGAATATGGGTGTAATAATCAGTCATACCACTCAACCAGCTTTTTGAATAATCAAATCCCCTGTCGTTTGGCAGGTTAGGGCTTTCGAGTCCGAGGTGCCATTTCCCTATGAGGGCAGTTTGGTAACCTTCTTCTTTCAGCAATGCCGGCAATAGCGTTGTAGCAGGGTCAAGGTAACCGAAATTCATACTCTCTAAAGGCCTGACCACTCCGGGCACACCTGCCTTATCGGGGTACTTGCCGGTTAACCATGATGCCCTGGAAGGTGAGCAAACCGGGCAGTTTACATAATAATTTGAAAGCCTGACCCCACTTGCTGCGAGTTTATCCAGCTCCGGCGTTAGGATGCCTTCACCCCCATAACAACTCAGGTCCCCATACCCCAGGTCATCGGCAGATATAAAGATAATGTTGGGCTTATCCGGCAAATCAGGAGTTTGATTTTGTATGTTACATGAAAATAAAGGAATAAACAAAAACACAAGCGCGAACCTTCTCATTATCAATTGGTTTAGATTTGTATTGAAATCAATATGCTAAATTTATCCCTTTTTACCGTGACCACCAAAAGGAATAGCTTTTTATTTGTGCCGGGGCACACTGCCAGGCTCTTTGCTGAATCCATTCATTGTAAATATGCTAAAATTTACCTAACTTGGTTCAACTAAAATATACTATTATGGAACGTATTGTTACCGACCCAAATGAAAAGATGTGGGGGATGCTATGCCACCTTACAGCTTTAGCCCTTTTTATCGGAATCCCTTTTGGCAACTTTGTCGGGCCCCTGATCATTTACCTGATCAAAAAAGATGAATTTGAATTTGTAGCAGACCAGGGGAAAGAAGTCCTGAATTTTCAAATTACATGGTCACTCATTTTTATTGTTTCGGCGTTATTTATTATTATCGGAATAGGAGTGTTGATGCTGATAGGATTTGGGATTGCATGGCTGATCCTGGTAATTATTGGTACAGTTAAAGCGAATGAAGGAATCTGTTACCGCTACCCATTGACTCTGTGTTTTATAAAATAATGCTTATTTTCGCAACCTATAATTTTTTTTTCAGAAAACACAATGGCACAAAAACCTTCGATCCCAAAAGGGACTCGCGATTTCTCCCCGGTTGAAATGGCCCGGCGCAACTACATCTTTAATACCATCAAAGAGGTTTTCATGTTGTATGGTTTCCAACCTATTGAGACTCCTTCCATGGAAAACCTGTCAACATTAATGGGGAAATACGGAGAGGAGGGCGATAAGCTGTTGTTCAAAATCCTAAACTCAGGCGATTTTATCTCGAAAGTGCCTGACGGCCTTCTCGAAGAAAGGGACTCTGTAAAAATCACCACTAAGATTTCAGAAAAAGGGTTGCGTTACGATTTAACCGTCCCATTTGCCAGGTACGTGGTGCAACACCGCAACGATATTATTTTCCCATTCAAACGATACCAGATACAACCTGTTTGGCGTGCCGACAGGCCACAAAAAGGGAGGTACCGCGAATTTTACCAGTGCGATGTAGACATAATTGGTAGCAACAGCCTGCTTAACGAAGTTGAGTTGGCCCAGATTATTGGCGATGTTTTTCAAAGGCTGAAAATTAAATCGGCCGTAAAAATCAATAACCGTAAAATATTGGCAGGTATTGCAGAAGTTATTGGCGAAGCCGGCCGGATTACGGATATTACCGTGGCTATTGATAAACTTGAAAAAATCGGGCAGGATAAAGTTAATCTTGAACTGGCTGAAAAAGGCATCCCGGCAGAAGCCATAAAAAAGTTACAGCCCATTTTGCATTTGGCAGGCACGACTTCTGAAAAACTCCGGCAACTTGAGGGTATTTTGGCCGGTTCGGAAACAGGCTTAAAAGGGGTAGGCGAATTAAGCACTCTTTTTAGCTATTTCGAAACCCTGCAACTGCCGGTAGAAGCAGAGCTTGACCTGACACTTGCACGTGGTTTAAATTACTATACCGGCGCAATTATCGAGGTAAAAGCCAAAGATGTTGAGATCGGGAGTATTTGCGGAGGCGGGCGTTACGATGACCTGGCAGGTATTTTTGGGTTACCCAATGTATCAGGGGTTGGCATCTCCTTTGGGGCAGAAAGAATATATGATGTCCTTTCACAACTGGGGTTATTCCCATCAGAATCGGCAGAGGCTACCAAAATCTTATTTGTGAATTTCGGGAAAGACGAAGAGCTATATAGTTTGGGCATTTTATCTGAAGTACGGCAAAAAGGGATTAATGCAGAAATTTACCCTGACCCGGCAAAAATGAAAAAGCAGATGAATTATGCCAACCGGAAGCAAATACCCTATGTTGTATTGGCAGGAGAATCTGAAATACAACAGCAAAAAATGACGTTGAAAAATATGGTAACCGGCAACCAGCAATTGGTAACTTTATCAGAACTGATAAAAATCCTTTCTAAATAGTAAAAAATATCCGAAATTACCCTCAAAATCAGCCTATGCGAAAAACTACCGGTACAAATCGTTTAGCTAAAACAATTGGTGGCGACATACGTTTCCCATGAGGGTTTTATAGACAGACTATAAGTAGTGTTTGTCTATAAAATAAGTGTTTGCAAGAAAACTCTGTTTCTGATAAGAAAATGTCAAGAATGAGGCTTTTGCAGTTTTGAAAATAAGGAGTTTACTGGTGTAATCGACTATTTTCAAAACAAGAGTAACGAAATTATTGACGTTTTCTTGCAGAGACTAAGTAAATGCCCTGTAAGGCAAACACTCACGCAACCTGCCCTATTAAGCAATTTAGGCAGCATCCTTTATTCAAATCCAACTGCCTTTTTCCATGCTTTCGTTATCGAAGGCATAAAATTCCTAATTCTTATTAAATAGTTACCATGGAGAATAACATTCATTATATATCCCCCGCCGATATAACCTTTGAGTTAATAGAAGAGATACTTGAGAATAATATAAAACTGGAGTTGTCGCAAGAATCCAAAAGGCTTATTCAGAGAAGCAAAGATTACCTGGATGAAAAAATTGCAAACACCGAAGGCCCGATGTATGGCATTAATACCGGATTTGGAGCTTTGTACGACATAGAAATATCCAATGCCGATTTAAGCAAACTTCAGGAGAACCTGATTGTTTCGCATGCATGCAACATTGGGCCCGAAGTGCCTTCAGATGTTATAAGGCTGATGCTATTCTTAAAAGCCCATGCTCTTGCAAAAGGGAATTCTGCCGTACAACTGGTTACAGTCCGGCGAATAATTGATTTGTTCAATAACAATATTATTCCTGTTGTATGCGAACAAGGGTCACTGGGTGCCAGTGGCGACCTTGCTCCGTTAGCCATGCTATTTTTACCGCTATTGGGTTTAGGCGAGGTTTATTTCGAAGGGGAAAAGCAGGATGCTTCAAAAGTAATGGGGAGGTTTGGGTGGCAGCCTGTAAAATTAGAGGCAAAAGAGGGGTTAGCTTTATTAAACGGAACCCAGTTTATGAGTGCCCTCGGAGTATACACATTACTGAAGACTTTCCGGATTGTAAAATATGCGGATATCATCGGTGCATTGTCATTGGATAGTTTTGACGGGTTAATTGAGCCTTTCCTCGAAAACATTCAAAAAATCCGCCCACATGCAGGCCAGGCACAAACAGCATTCAATTTCAGGCTTTTACTCAAGGGCAGCCAGCTTATTGCACAAAAAAAGCAACACATCCAGGATCCGTACTCATTTCGTTGTATCCCACAGGTACACGGCGCAGTAAAAGATGCGGTAAAGTATGTTTCGGGTATTATTGAAACAGAAATAAACTCGGTTACCGATAACCCAACCGTATTCCCCGATGAAGATTTAATTGTTTCGGGGGGGAATTTCCATGGCGAGCCACTGGCTTTGGCCCTTGACTTTCTAGCAATTGCCGTATCCGAACTCGGAAGTATCTCTGAAAGGCGTACCTACAGGCTTATTTCCGGCGAAAGGGGGTTGCCGGAATTCCTGGTAGCAAACCCGGGGCTTAATTCAGGCTTTATGATACCTCAGTATGCGGCGGCTTCAATTGTCAGCCAGAATAAACAATTGTGTACGCCGGCTTCAGTCGATTCCATACCTTCGTCAAATGAGCAGGAAGACCATGTAAGCATGGGTGGGAATGCAGCCACGAAGGCTCTGAAAGTTGTACTGAATGTTCAAAAAATACTCGCTATTGAATTATACAATGCGGCTCAGGCAATGGATTTCAGGAATCCTAAAAAAACATCGGCATACCTCAATAACTTCCTTGCACAATACAGGTCGAAAGTAGAATTTATTGATGAGGATACGTTAATGTATAAAGGGATCAATAAAACAATTGAGTTTTTAGATAAAGGAAGGCTTATTGAGTAAAATCAACCTTTATAAATCTCCTTTCCCGCGCATACGGAATCGTTTAAGCATATACATACGGAACTGATTCTCCGTTTGATAGAGGCGGAGTACCTTTTCAGGGGGCAACACTTCCAGGAATTTCTCATTGTATTCCTTCACCAGGCCGGCTTCATCCTGAAAGGTTTGTACCACCTGATATGTCAACCCTCTTATCTCCTTTTCCGAATAATTGCCATTGCCGTTCTGGACAAGCCTTTCTAACTTCCTCCTTTTTGCAAGTACTTCCATCTTTTCTTTGTCAAAAAGATTATAAACGGGCCAGAATCTTTGTGCTTCATCGGGCGTCAGGTCCAGCTTTTGCGTGATAAATGATATTTTTTCAGCACGGAACCTATCCCAATCAGGCCTTTTATGCCCTCCCTGGGCAATTGCCTGTATCCCAAATGCAAAAATAAATACAATCAACAATAAAAGATTCTTATTTTTCATTTTTCATTTTTTTATCTGATTCAAGAAAAAGTTCGTATTCGTCAAATGAAGTACTAAGATACCCAATTAGTTCATCATCGCTATAATTCCCATCTTCCAAATTATTCCCAAGGAGTGCAAATAAAGAGCTCTCGTCCAGTTCGTCAATCAGTATTGAGTATTGTTCGTTTTTTTCGTTTGTTACCGGGCCAAAATTATTTTGAACAACAGAAGGCATATCAAACCTGCTCAATGGCCAATAAACAATCAGGAAAATTAAAGTAATACTTGCAGCCAGCCCCAGTGCAGGTTTTAACAGCCTGATAAGTGTCGTTTGCCTTTTCTTTTTATCCGTACCTCCCGAATGGAGTTTCGGTTCAAGGCGTGCATAAAAATCTTCAAAATAGTTGTCCGGGACCCTGTAAGGGTTGCCCTTTTTTACGCTTGACAATTTTGGTGCTATTTTCTTTAAATCATCCATATCGCAATTTAGTATTTTGACAGAAAAAACCAGAAAAGGTTTAATCTTAATATATTATTCAATTTTACTTAAAAATTCTTCTATCTTCCTGACTGCATGGTGGTACGAAGCCTTTAAAGCCCCAACCGACGTATCCAGTATCTCGGATATTTCCTTGTATTTCAGGTTGTCAAAATATTTCATATTAAAAACCAGGCGTTGTTTCTCAGGGAGGGTAATTACCGCTTTCTGGAGTTTCTCCTGTATCTCATCGCCATCAAAATACGGGTCTGCTTCAAGGTTATCCACCAGGTAGTCGCTTAACTCGCTCATTGGGAACAGCCTTTTCCGCTTTCTTGAATTAATAAACGTTAATGATTCGTTTGTAGCAATTCTGTAAAGCCATGTATAAAGCCCCGATTCTTCTCTGAAATTATTTAAGTTCTTCCATACTTTCACAAATGTATTTTGTAAAACATCGTCTGCATCATCGTGGTCAAGCACAATCCTGCGGACATGCCAGTACAAACGCTCCTGGTATTTCTCAACAAGCATCTGAAAGGCCTGGTTTTGCATTTCCCCCGCCTTCAAGCCTGCAATCAATTCCCGGTCGCTTCTGTGCATAAACTTTTATTTCCTGTATGACCTGTTAAAGTAATAAAGGTTTAAGATATATCCTATATTTTATATTTTAATGCACCTTGTTTAACTTTTTTAACAGAATCAGGAATTGAGTGTGCGAAACCATTAACTTTGCACAACTAAATTTAAATAAAAAAGATAATGGCATTGAAGTGTGGTATTGTTGGGTTGCCCAATGTTGGCAAGTCAACCCTTTTTAATTGTTTGTCAAATGCAAAGGCTCAATCTGCTAATTTCCCGTTTTGTACTATCGAACCCAATATTGGTATTATTACTGTTCCCGATGAACGTTTAATAAAACTTGCAGAAATTGACAAACCTGCAAAAGTAATACCCACAACTATCGAAATTGTAGATATTGCAGGGTTGGTGAAAGGAGCTAGCAAAGGCGAAGGCTTAGGGAACAAATTTTTGGCAAATATCCGTGAAACAGATGCAATTATACATGTACTTCGTTGTTTTGAGAATGATAATATTACGCATGTCGATGGCTCAATTGACCCAGTCAGGGACAAAGAGGTTATTGACATTGAATTGCAATTAAAAGACCTCGAAACCATTGAAAGCCGTATCGAAAAACTGGAAAAACAGGCAAAACACAATAATGACCCCAAAATGAAAAAAATGGTTGAGATTGCTTTTCGCTACCGTGAGGTTTTGTTGCAGGGGAAATCGGCACGTACATTAAAGCTATCAGGCGAAGAGGAAAAGATTGCCAAAGAATTCTTCCTGTTAACCAACAAGCCGGTTTTGTATGTATGTAATGTGGATGAAGCCTCAGCAAAAAACGGGAATAAATTTGTAGGTGCCGTAAAAGAAGCTGTCAAGGATGAAACTGCTGAGTTGCTGGTAATTGCAGCAGCTACCGAAGCCGATATTGCCGAACTGGAAGAATACGAGGAAAAACAGCTTTTCCTTGAAGAATTAGGGCTGGATGAGCCGGGCGTAAATAAACTGATACATGCAGCATATAACCTCCTCAACCTGAAAACATATTTCACCACCGGGGCGGACGAGTCAAGGGCATGGACATTTACAAACGGGATAAAAGCACCACAGGCTGCCGGGATTATCCATACCGATTTTGAAAAGGGGTTTATACGTGCCGAAGTCATAACATATAGCGATTATATAAAATATGGTTCGGAACATGCTTGCCGCGAAGCCGGGAAAATAGCTGTCGAAGGAAAAGAATATGTGGTGCAGGATGGCGACATTATGCATTTCAGGTTCAATGTATAAAAAACTATACCTTAATAAAGTAAACCCCTAAAATAAAAATTTAAGGGGTAATATCTTCATCCTGGCCAAAATTTGGGCAGGCAGTGGGGATATCCAGGGGGGGGTGTTAAAAAAAACATGTTTCCCAGGTTGTTTTTTGATTGCAGAAGGGGGTATAAATGAAATTTATACTTTTACATTTTTTACACAAATTATACTTTTTTCACGCTTTTGTAAAGCATTACCTTTATTTAAGTAGAAAATTGTCGTATTTTATTTGCAAATGATAACAAAGTGATTATTTTTGCTTCGTGAATTTAGTAAATAAAATAATAACATAAAATATGTGTGGAATAGTTAGTGTTTTTGATTTGAAAGTTGACTCACAGAGTTTGAGGAAGCAGGTATTGAAAATGTCGAAGAAGCTAAGGCACAGAGGGCCCGACTGGTCGGGGATTTACTGTGGCGATAAAGCGATCTTAGCACATGAAAGGCTTTCGATTGTCGACCCGGAATCGGGAGGGCAACCACTTTACAGCAACGATGGGAAACTTATCTTAGCCGTTAATGGCGAAATTTACAACCACATTGAACTCCGCAGCCAGTTAAAAGAGGATTACAAGTTCCTCACAAAATCAGACTGCGAGATCATCCTGGCACTATACCGTGAAAGAGGGGCGGCTTTCCTTGACGACATGAATGGTATTTTTGCATTTGCCCTTTATGATGAAGAAAATGATGCATACCTAATTGCCCGCGACCACATAGGCATAATCCCCCTGTATATGGGATGGGACGAATACGGCAATTTTTATGTAGCCTCCGAGCTGAAAGCTTTAGAAGGTTATTGTAGAAAAATAGAGGAATTCCCACCTGCCCATTACCTTTATAGTAAAGAAGGTGAAATAAAGAGGTGGTACTCCCGCGACTGGATGGACTATGAAAATGTCAAGAATAACACAACCGATATAGGGGAGCTGAAGAAGGCCATGGAAGATGCGGTACATCGCCAGTTGATGTCTGATGTCCCCTATGGCGTATTGTTATCAGGAGGGTTAGACTCTTCCATTACTTCGGCTATTGCCAAACTATATGCTGCAAAAAGGGTTGAATCAGGCGACCAGCAAGTTGCGTGGTGGCCTCAGTTACACTCATTTGTTATCGGGCTTGAAGGTTCGCCCGACCTTGCCGCTGCACGGAAAGTAGCAGACCATATCGGGACGGTACACCATGAAATACATTATAGCATCCAGGAGGGTTTGGATGCTATCAGCGATGTAATTTACCACCTGGAGACTTTTGACGTAACCACAATACGCGCCTCTACCCCAATGTACCTTGTTGCCCGTGTAATTAAGTCGATGGGTATAAAAATGGTACTTACCGGCGAAGGTGCCGATGAGATATTCGGTGGTTATTTGTACTTCCACAAAGCACCTAATGCAAAAGAGTTCCACCAGGAGACGCTTAGGAAAATAAGCCGCCTTCATTTGTACGATTGCTTAAGGGCAAACAAGTCGCTGGCTGCATGGGGCGTCGAAGGGCGTGTACCTTTCCTCGATAAAGAGTTTATTGATGTGGCAATGCGTATCAACCCGGAAGATAAAATGTCGAAAAACGGCAAAATTGAGAAATGGGTCGTACGGAAAGCTTTTGAAGACATCCTGCCCGAAAGTGTTGCCTGGAGGCAAAAAGAACAATTCTCGGATGGTGTCGGGTATGGCTGGATTGACACATTGAAAAAAATTGCGCAGGAACAGGTATCAGACAATATGATGGCAAATGCAGAATACCGTTTCCCGGTAAGTACCCCTCAAAATAAAGAGGAATACATGTACCGTATAATTTTCAGCGAACATTTCCCATCCGACCAGGCTGCTGCCTGTGTACCTTCTGTCCCCTCAATTGCTTGTAGTACAGGCGAAGCTTTAGCATGGGACAAGGCATTCCAGAACAATGCCGACCCTTCAGGGCGTGCTGTTTCATCGGTACACGAGCATGGGACAGAATTCTCCGACCTGAAAAAGAGTACGCAAAAAGAAATATCCTGATTTAATCAGTCAAAATTATATGTAAGGCCATCCTTACACACCCACGTGGAAGGATGGTTTTTATTATTTTACAGAATCCTGAGAGTTGTTCACAATTCGAATAAAGTTCCTGAAAATATCCGCATTATAAAATTCAGGGTGGAACTGGCAGGTATAAACCGGCTTGCTCTTATGCTTCATTAACTGGTTTTTACATACGTGCGAAGTTGCCAATTGAATAAAACCACCTGGTAAAGTAATCGAGTCGTTGTGCATTTGTTTCACTTTAAAAGGCGAGTCAATACCATCCAATATCGGGTCTTCATTAATAATGCCTACCTCCGAATCACCCGACTCGGGCTCTCTGTTCCGCAATAGCTTTGCCCCATAAAGTACGCCCGTAATATGATGCCCTGCACAAATCCCTAAGACTGGCTTCCCGCAAGCAGGTATCCATTGAAAATACGGGAGGTGGTGAGCAACAATGTCATCTCCTTTCGGTGAGCCGGTTATAATAATTCCATCCCAGTGATTAAAATCAATATTTTGCGATTCTTTATACTCTATACTTTTAAACCGGGTGTTTAATGGCTTTAAAACCTCCTCTATACTTAAATAAAACTCCGAGATTCCCGGTTCTGCACTATTTATGATTAAAATATTTGAATTCATCGGACATAAATTACAGATGCAACATTTAAATTTAAAATAACATTCGGCTACAGGCAGCAATCAAAACCCCTAAAATTACACAATAATAATACTTTAAAAATTTGTTGAATAATAAAGAAAATATTGATATAAAGAAAGTTTTAATGAACGCATACCCCTCTTTTTTATTATTTTTGCCCAAACATTCCCTCATACTTATTGATTTGAATATGAATCTTAAAATACAATAATCCAATATGAACACAGCAGTAGTAGAAAAAGCAGCCAATAATATTCGTATCCTGGCTGCAGCAATGGTAGAAAAAGCAAAATCCGGGCATCCAGGGGGTGCAATGGGAGGAGCCGACTTTATTAATATCCTTTACTCTGAATTCTTGAACTACGACCCTTCCGATATGGGGTGGCCCAACCGCGACAGGTTTTTCCTGGACCCCGGGCACATGTCTCCAATGCTTTATTCCGTATTGGCGTTAGCCGGCTACTATACCATGTCCGACCTGGAAAATTTCCGCCAATGGGGCAGTGTTACCCCCGGGCACCCGGAGCTAGATGTTTTACGTGGAGTGGAAAATACTTCAGGCCCGCTTGGGCAAGGGCATACAATGGCTGTTGGGGCAGCAATTGCAGAGAGGTTCCTGGTTAGCCGTTTTGGGGAATGGATGGCGCACAAAACTTACGCCTTTATTTCGGATGGGGGTGTCCAGGAAGAAATTTCCCAGGGGGCAGGGCGGATAGCAGGATTCCTGGGGCTGAACAACCTGATTTTATTTTACGACTCAAACGATATTCAGCTTTCTACCTCAACAAACGAAGTTACAGCAGAAGATACTGCAAAAAAATATGAAGCATGGGGATGGGAAGTCATTACAATTAATGGCAACGATGCTGCAGCAATCAGGGCTGCATTAAAAAAAGCTAATAACGAATCGGAAAAGCCAACCCTGATAATTGGTAAAACAATAATGGGGAAAGGGGCAATTACCGAGGACGGGGGCAGCTTCGAAAGGCAATGCTCAACACATGGTATGCCGCTGACCAATGCAGGCGCATCGTTTGTAAAATCGATTGCAAACTTAGGCGGCGACCCTGAAAACCCATTTGTAATATTTGACGATGTAAAAGAAGCATACGCAAAACGTAGGGGAGAGCTAATCGAAGCTGCTGCTGCAAAAAAAGCAAAGCAAGCCGAATGGGAAGCAGCCAACCCCGGATTAGCTGCAAAACTCAACAGGTTCCTCGACAAAAAGGCACCTGAGTTTAATTTTTCAGAAATTGAACAAAAAGCCAATTCAGCTACACGCGGGGCTTCAAGCACTGTATTAGCCGCTTTTGCCAGTAAGGTTGAGAATATGGTTGTTTCATCAGCCGATTTATCAAACTCGGATAAAACAGACGGATTCCTGAAAAAAACCACTGCCTTTAAAAAAGGCGACTTCAGCGGTTCTTTCTTACAGGCTGGGGTTAGCGAACTAACCATGGCTGCCGTGGCAAACGGAATGGCATTGCATGGAGGCATTATCCCGGTTTGCGGGACTTTCTTCGTATTCTCAGACTACATGAAACCGGCTTTACGCCTGGCAGCTTTAATGGAGATCCCGGTAAAATATGTATGGACCCACGATGCTTTCCGTGTAGGCGAAGACGGCCCGACCCACCAACCTGTAGAACAGGAAGCCCAACTCAGGCTGATGGAGAAACTGAAAAACCATAAGGGCAAAAACAGCATGCTGGTACTACGCCCTGCCGATGCCGATGAAACAACCATTGCATGGAAACTGGCTCTTGAGAACACAGCAACACCAAGCGCATTGATCTTGTCGCGTCAAAATATTACAAGCTTACCTGCAAAAGAAAACCGTTACAGTGAAGCATTGCAGGCAGAAAAAGGTGCTTATATTGTAGAAGACTGCGAAGGCACCCCCGATATAATCTTATTAGCCAGCGGGTCCGAAGTTTCCACTCTGATTGAAGGAGCAAAATTACTAAAAGAAGAAGATGCAATTAAAATACGTATCGTATCTGTACCTTCCGAAGGCTTATTCCGTTCACAACCAAAAGAATACCAGGAAGGTATACTTCCGCCAGGGATAAAACGATTTGGCCTGACGGCAGGATTGCCCGTAACCCTGGAAGGGTTGGTTGGAGAAAACGGTAAAACATGGGGGCTTGAATCATTTGGTTATTCAGCACCTTATAAAGTACTGGATGAAAAACTTGGTTTTAACGGTGAAAATGTTTACAGGCAGGTGAAAAAGTTAATGAAGTTGTTTTAAAGTTAAATGAAAAATCTGCGAATAACATCTTGACCCCATTGGACTTCAACGTACAGAAGACAAAACCAAGGAATAAAAAAACCGCCTAAATATTATTTGTTTTTGATTGATCGTTGTAGCTCCAGCAATGGACGGTAACCAATTAGTTTAACCCCCTCTTTTTCAAGAAATGCCTTAAAGCCGGAGTCCGTGGCAAAGAGCTCGTATTCCTGGATCCGTGTCTGCCAGCTATTGGTTATAGATTTTATTTACATCGGTTAGCCCCGGGGTTTATGCCTCTTTTTCCATTGCCTTTAAGTTCCAGTAGAAATCCTCTTCACCTTTATTAATCCCCTCCGGAGCCAGTTGCAGCCAATAGGCAGGTGTTACTATTTTGCCACCCGGCGTTTTCAGGCAGAGTTCATAAACGTAAACCACAGGGTTAAACAGTTTGTCGGTAACCCCAACGGTAAACAAGGCCTCCTCCCCATTATTTTGCTCAACCTTTACATCGAACCCGTTATGAGCCAATAACCCCCTCAGGAACCCGGCCCTGCCGCGGGGAACATTTTCTTCTACAAGGCTACAACGGACCCCATCAATTTCTTTCATGATATGTTTTCCCTGATTTAAAGGCATCTGAAGAATTTTTAGTTAGCCTGAATAATTCACAAATTGTCCTATTGCGAAGCCAAACTACTGTGATTTAAAGGCAATGCTCACTTTCCGATTCTCGAAATAGCTCAGGCTATTCCTGTGAGTCGAAAACCTGCGCTTACCTGTACTCTTTGTATTTTGACTTCTCATGACGAAAATTTATGAATTATTCAGGTTAGAGGTCTCCATTAATCAAATGTCTAATATATATATAAATCCCGGTAGAAATGAACCACCGGGATTTATTTTTCAATTTGTTAATAACCCGGATTCTGGTCTTCCTGGTTTATTGCAGGATTATTATTTATTTCATCTTCGGCAATAGGCCAAAGCAAACGTTCATTGATGAGCGCCTACTTTGGCCTATTGCCGAGGATGAAATAAATAATAATCCTGCAATAAACCAGGAAGACCAGAATCCGGGTTATTAACAAATTGAAAAATAAATCCCGGTGGTTCATTTCTACCGGGATTTATATA
>UOEP01000047.1_pt1 | contig 21609 bp, 18 predicted proteins | sample 1989931 | NCBI WGS metagenome assembly UOEP01 (sample SAMEA4712198, study PRJEB27164) | hydrothermal vent metagenome | biome: marine basaltic hydrothermal vent biome; feature: marine hydrothermal vent; material: mineral | place: Pacific Ocean | collected 2011-06-14/2011-07-23 | depth 1691 m
GAATCAACAGGTAAGTATAAAAACTTAGCACATTGTGCCAGTTAGCAGGTAAAAAATCGCAGTTACCGTTTACGGTAAAACATTTACGAGTGCCTCTTTTGCAGTTCGCTTACCACATCTTCAATCCTGTACCCTTTGTGAGTGAGCAAAACAATCAGGTGGTAAAGCAGGTCGCCTGCCTCATAAATAAAATTCTCATCGTCATTTGCCATGGCCCCGATAATAGTTTCAATGGCCTCCTCGCCAACTTTTTGCGTTATTTTGCGTGTCCCCTCCTTAAAAAGCGAAGTTGTATACGACCCTTCGGGCATCTCCTTTTTCCGCTTTTCAATAAAATCCTGGAGGTAGGTTAAAAATTGGATATTGCTTTGATTATTTTCCATTTCCTTATTTTTTTATCTGTTTGCTTCCGGCTGTCGACTGCGAACAAATAGCCAATGGCTAAAAGTCAAAAGCCGGGGCTAATTTGCAGTTTAAAGCCTGACAATTACGCCATTCTCTTTCAAATAACTTTTCAAATCAGGAATCATAACCTCCTTATAATGGAAGATGCTGGCTGCTAAACCTGCATCTGCTTTCCCCAGGGTGAACACATCCACAAAATGATCCATATTCCCGGCACCTCCTGAAGCAATAATCGGGATTCTCAGGCTATCGGCTAACCGTGCCAGTTGCCGGTTGGCAAAGCCTTTTTTTGTGCCATCGTGGTTCATCGAGGTAAAGAGTATCTCCCCTGCCCCCCTGCCTTCTGCTTCTTTTGCCCACGAAAAGAGTTCTTTTTCAGTGGGGATACGGCCGCCATTAACAGTAACTGTCCAATAATCATTTTCACCGCCCCGCGCATCGATGGCAACTACTACGAACTGGCTCCCGAAATTAAGTGCCATATCATCTATCAATTTTGGATTCCTGACAGCCGAGGAGTTGATGGAGATTTTATCGGCTCCGGCACTCAATAACTTTTCGGCATCTTTCAGTTCGCTGATACCGCCTCCAACAGTAAATGGGATATTTATATGCCTGGCAATGCGTTTTACCAGTTCCACAAATGTTTTCCGCCCTTCGTGCGATGCAGTAATATCGAGGAATACCAACTCATCGGCTCCCTGCCCGGCATAGATTGCACCCAACTCAACAGGGTCGCCAACTTCCTGTATATCAACAAAGTTGACCCCTTTAACGGTCTGCCCGTTTCGGATGTCAAGGCACGGTATGATTCGTTTTGCAAGCATATAACTTATTATTTACCTCCTTTTAATTTTTCAGCAACAAAGTTACTGATATACCAACTAAAACCGCCACGGTAAACGACAGCAATGTCCCAAACAAAAAATATTCGGCTTTTTGTTTTTGCCCTTCTTTGGCTTCATTGAAACGGAAAATCGATTTTGCTGCAATAAGGAAGCCAATGGCTTCGAACTGATTAACGAAAATAAAGGTCAAAATTAAAATACGCTCCAATACACCAATATATTTCGAAACATTTGATATTGATTTAACCCGCTGCCCTGGAATGATTTTTGGGATGGAGAAACCTATTAAAACAGAAACTGGCGAACTCACCACAATATATGCCAATATATAGATCCAAATGTGTACAATAGATTGGCCAACCACCTCATTTGTAAGAAAAGACAGCCCGGCTAAAACAAAGATATGTGCCAATTGGTCAGCCATAAACCCAAAAAAGGTTTCATCGAAAAAAGTTTTAATTAAATCTATGAAATAATGAGTGGTCAAAATAATAGGGATGAACCACCACAAACCTGGCTTTAAAGGGAAGAACCAACGATATCGCCCGTAATAACTGCTATTTTATTTTCTATAAACACCCTCAAATATAACTATTGTTGGTTATATTTCAAAACATAACCGCCAGAGGTTATCAAACTTACCCCTAACTCTTATAAGTTATATTTTTCTATTTCCTTCAAGCTGATTTTCCCCTCGTAAATGGCTTTTCCGGTTATAACGCCGGGGATGCCCATTTCACCCAGTTTGTAAATATCATCCATTGTAGCAATGCCGCCACTTGCAATTAACTGTATGCCGGGGACTTTGTCCAGGATTTTTTCATAAAGCCCCACAGAAGGGCCTGATAGCATCCCGTCTCTTTCAATATCGGTGGAAATGACTTTCCGTATGCCGTCTTCCCAATAATCTTTTATAAAATCAACAACCGGCAGGCTGGTTCCTTCCTGCCAGCCACTTACAGCTATTTCCCCGTCTCGTGCATCGGCTCCCAATATTATTTTTGCAGCACCATATTTTTGCAGCCATCCGAGGAATACCTCCCTGTTTTTTACGGCAATGCTACCCCCTGTTACCATTGAAGCTCCTGAATTAAATGCAATCTCAAGGTCTTCGGCCGATTTTAACCCGCCGCCAAAATCAATAACCAGGCGGGTTTTGGAAGCAATTATTTCCAGCACCTTATGGTTAACCATCTGTTTGCCTTTTGCTCCGTCAAGGTCGACCAGGTGTAACCTTTTAATACCGGCTCCTTCAAACATTTTAGCCACTTCCAACGGTTTTTCGCTGTAAATGGTTTTCTGCCCGTAATCGCCCTGCTGCAACCGTACACACTTTCCTTCAATTAAATCAATAGCTGGTATTATTTCAATTTTATTCATTTTAAAAGGCCGTTTAAAAATCCTTTAAATTTATTGTATAAATAAAAAAATAACTACTTAGTGAAAAGTTTAGAGTGAGCTAAAGTTTAGAGTGACTAAAGTTTTAACTTTTTACCAATTGAAGTAAAAATAGCAAGGATTTCATTAGCTTCAGCCAAAATTAATTGTGCTTTCCCGGAATAGTCCCTATTTAAATCAGCAATTATCTCTAACCAATAAACTGTTTCACTTGCTTCACTTTCACATATTTTAATTTTATTTGTAAAATCTGCTTTAGTTCACTCCAGGCACTGATTTAAGAGCCCCCTGGGAAGTCAATGCCCCAATGATTCCAAAATCATTTTAATGACTGCCTGCGCCGTAACCTCCCTGTTTGCAGCCTGCTGTATTACAACTGATGCCTTGCTTCCGATCACCTCGTCAGTAACAACTACATTGCGGCGAACCGGCAGGCAGTGCATAAATTTCGCATTGTTAGTAAATGCCATTTTTTTTGCATCCACTGTCCAGCGGTAGTCCCTGGATAATATTTGCCCATAATGGGTATACGAAGCCCAGTTTTTAGCATAAACAAAGTCAGCCCCTTCAAATGCTTTTCCCTGGTCGTATTCAACCTTCACACCTCCCATAAATCCAGGGGCCAGCTCATAACCTTCAGGATGGGTTACTACCAGGTCGTAATCGGTTTCCCGCATCCATTCGACAAACGAATTGGCTACTGCCTGCGGCAAAGCCTTCGGGTGTGGCGCCCAGGTAAGGACAACTTTCGGGCGTTCTTTGGTTTTCAGCTCTTCAATAGTCACCAGGTCGGCAAAACTTTGCAGCGGATGCCTTGTAGCCCCTTCCATACTCACCACGGGGACACCTGCATATTCGACAAACCGGCTGATAACCTTTTCCTGGTAATCATCTTCCCTGCTTTTTAAACGGGCAAAAGCGCGTACACCTATAATGTCGCAATATGACCCGATAACCGGGATTGCTTCCCTAAGGTGCTCCGGTTTTTCGCCATCCATAACTACCCCCAGCTCCGACTCCAGTTGCCACCCATCTTCGTTCACATTCAGCACCATGGTATTCATCCCCATGTTCATAGCTGCTTTTTGTGTGCTTAAACGTGTGCGAAGGCTGGAGTTAAAAAATATCAGCACCATGGTTTTATTCTTCCCAAGGTGGCTGTACGAATAAGGGTTCTTTTTTACATCAAATGCAACTCCCAGTGCCTGCTTTAAATCAGGAATATCTTTTACAGAAGTGAAATGTTCCATGCTATTTTTTTATTTGTTTTTTTTATTCAGGCTCCGGGCTGCTATTTTGGGCGCACCTGCCCGTTGCCTTCAATAATCCACTTATAGCTTGTCAGCTCTTCAAGAGCCATTGGCCCGCGGGCATGCAGCTTTTGTGTACTGATTCCTATCTCGGCACCTAACCCGAATTGCGCACCATCGGTATATGCAGTCGAAACATTGGAATAAACCGATGCCGCATCAACCATTTTCAGGTATAAAGCAATCCTTTTTTTATCTTCGGAGATAATTGCCTCGCTGTGTTTCGAACTATATTTACTTATATGGCTTATTGCACTGTCAAAATCGGGGACTGTTTTGATTGCCATTTTCAACGACAGGAACTCTGTCCCGAAAGAATCTTTACCGGCTTTTTTCAACAGTTGCGTGGGGTATCCCCCCTCCAGCACCTCGTATGCTTCCCGGTCGGCATAAATAATTACCCCGTCATCAGCCAGTTTCCCGGCAATATAAGGTAAATCGCCCAACCTGCTGCTGTGAATAACTAAACAATCGAGTGCATTACAAACCGATGGGCGGCGTGTTTTAGCATTGTAAACAATATCCCGGCCTTTTTCTTTATCTCCGAACTCATCGAAATACGTATGGCAAATACCCGCTCCGGTCTCAATCACCGGAATACTTGAATTTTTCCGTACAAAGTCGATCAACCCCTGGCTACCCCTTGGGATAATCAGGTCGATGTAGCCATGGGCATTCATCATCTGCATTGTTTCTTCCCTTCCGGCCGGCAGCAGGCAGGCTGTATTCCTGTCCAGCCCATGCTTTTCAAGGACCCCCTGAATAATTGACATGATTGCCGTATTTGAATCAATTGCATCGCTGCCTCCTTTCAAAACACAGGCATTCCCCGACTTCAGGCACAGGGCAAACACATCGAAAGTCACATTTGGCCGCGCCTCATAGATTATCCCGACTACTCCGAACGGGACGGTTACTTTCGTGATTTTCATGCCATTCGGGCGGACACTCTCCATCAGTATTTTCCCGACAGGGCTGTCCAGCCCCGCAACATTCCGTATGTCGGAAGCAATTCCTTTGATCCTTTCCTCCGTTAATTTTAAACGGTCGTACTTCGGGTCATTTACATCCATGCGTATGAGGTCCTTTTTGTTCTCTTTTATAATAAAACCTGTATTGGACTCAACCTCTTCCGCTAATACGTGCAATACCTGATTAATTTTTTCTTCAGAAACAAGGTTAAGTTGCCTGCTTGCTTCCAGTACTTTTTGTAATTGTTTATTTATCTCCATAACATCCTTTTTTAAGAACCCCCTCCAGGGGAGGAGGGGGTAAACTCAGAATCCTTTCAATCATAGGCATCAAAAAAAGGGACATGAAAGGGTAGTCTGCTAATTATTCTGAGTTGAATTTTATATCTTCTAAATACAAATAATCATAATGGATTACCGGTTTTTGTTTTTCCCTGTTTGCCCCTTTAGGCACATTCAATTTTTCATCCCTGATCCTGTCTGAATCATACTGGGCTTTTCCTATTCCAATAAATGTATCTTGTTCGTTATATATTTTAACCAGGTCGCCTTTTTTGAATGCCCCTTTTACCTGGATTACCCCAACCGGCAGCAAACTGACTGCCTTATCCGAGAAAAGTGCCTTACAGGCTCCTTCATTAATGACCAGGTGCCCTTTTGAAAAACTGTCGGAATAGGCAATCCACTTTTTCACATTCGATGTACTCTTTTCTTCTGGTACAAAATGAGTATGCGCCACTTCTGTATTTTTATCCAGCAGGTCGACCAGGATGTTTTTTTTTGTCCCATTGGCAATGTGTACGCCAATGCCACCTTTTGCCACTTTCCTGGATATCCTGAATTTTGTAACCATTCCTCCCCGCCCAAACCCTGAAAGCTGAGGGGAGATCAAATCTTCAGGCTCAAAACCATTATTTTGAATCTTTGGTATTAATCTGGCACCTGCTACTTTTGGGTCGCCATCATATACACCGTCTACATTACTTAAAATAATCAAACCGTCTGAATTGGCCATCGATGCAATTAACCCTGAAAGTTCATCATTGTCGGTGAACATTAACTCATTCACAGAAATCGTGTCGTTTTCGTTCACAATCGGGATCACATTGTTCTCCAATAAACTGTTTATACAGCTTTTCATGTTCAGGTAATGCCCCCGGCTCGAAAAATTGTCTTTTGTGGTCAACACCTGCGCACAATTGATACCATGCCCTTTGAACAGTTCGGTATAAAGATTTATCAACTTAACCTGCCCCAGTGCCGACCAAATTTGCCTGGATGTGACGGCATCGCTTTTTTTCAGCTTTTTAAGGATTGTTTTGCCTGCTGCAACGGCTCCTGAAGAAACAACAATTACTTCAACCCCGCTTTTATGAAGTGTGGCAATTTGATCAACCAAATGGGCAATTTGCACCTCATTTAATGTACCGCATTCTTTCGTAAGTACATTACTGCCGATCTTAACTGTTATTTTTTTATACTTCAGTTCCATTCTATAGCTCCAGCCTATTGCAACGGCTGGTCAATCTTTTTAAACGATGCCATTAACCCCTGGATCAGGGAAGAGCTAAAACCTTTATGCTCCATTTCATTCAGCCCTGTAATGGTTACCCCCCGCGGAGTAGTTACTTTATCAATTTCCCTTTCAGGGTGGTGTTCGGTTTTCAATATTAATTCCGCCGCACCTTTTACGGTCTGGGCAGTAATAAATTGTGCCATCTCGGCCCCAAAGCCGATTTCAATTCCGCCCTGCATGGCTGCCCGCATATAACGTAACGCAAAGGCAATCCCACAAGAGGTCAGGACAGTTGCTGCCGCCATCAATTCTTCGGGTATAACGACTGTTTTCCCCAAACTATCAAACAACTCAATGATATAATCTCTATAAGGGGCGGTGTTTCCATTAACCGAAACACATGTCAATGATTCCTGTAACGAAATGGCTGTATTAGGCATAGCCCTGAAAATGGGGATACCCTCTCCAATCATTTCCTCTAATTGCCCGATCCCTACGCCCGCAATGATTGAAATAAGGATTTTTTCCGGATTCAATGCAGGCTTAATCTCTTTAATCACGGTTTCGGTATGGTAAGGTTTTACAGCCAGGATAACGGTTCCTGCGCCCTTTAATGCTTCCAGGTTGTTTTGAAAAACATTTACACCTTTTTCTTTCATTTGCAGAAGGACGCTTTCTTTCCTGTCGGCAACAGAAATATCGGAGGCTGATACAAATCCTGATTTAAGCAGCCCATTAACAATGGCTCCGCCCATATTCCCGGCTCCGATTATTGTTATTTTTTTATTTTTCATATTCAGTTCAAAATTACGAGATGTAACAATTGACAATCTACATCATCCGGTTTCATCAACTAACGACAATTTAACACAGGCAAATGCCTTTTTAAATGCTTGAATAAAATCGCCAGCCTGGCTTATACTCAAGCTTAGAGGTGGCAATAAACGTATCATATTTTTACCAGACACCCCGGTAAATATCTTATAATCATTCAATAGAATTTTTCGGAGTTGTTGTATTTCGAACCGGAACTCCAACCCAATCATAAGCCCTTTCCCCCGAACTTTATACTCATTGCTTATTTTGGACAACTCCTTCATAAGGAAATTGCCGACATTCTCTGCATTTTCAATTAATTTCTCACTCTCCATTACCTCCAGCACCGCAATTGAAGCGGCACAAGCCAGGTGGTTACCTCCAAACGTTGTCCCGAGCATCCCTGCCCATGGTTTGATTCCGGGCCGGATCAAAACCCCGCCGATAGGGAAACCATTCCCCATACCTTTGGCCACGGTAATTAAACCGGGCCTGATGCCAGCGTACTGGTGGGCAAAGAACCTCCCGCTCCGTCCGTAGCCCGATTGGATTTCGTCCAGGATAAGCAGGCAGTTGTGTTTCTCAGCAAGGCTTTCCAGTTCCATCAAAAACCTTTCTTCCGGGATGTTAATCCCCCCTACCCCCTGGATGCCTTCGATAATAATAGCCGCCACCTCATTTTCAGCTAATGCCTTTTCAACTTCGCCAATATTATTGAAAGGCAGTATAATTGCATTGGGGCTTTCATTTACCGGAGCAATTATTTTAGGGTTGTCTGTTAAAGCAACTGCCATAGAGGTACGCCCGTGGAATGCTTTTTTGAAACTTATAAATTTCTTTTTGCCTGTAACAAAAGAGGCGAGTTTAATAGCATTCTCATTGGCCTCGGCACCCGAATTACAGAGGAACAACTGATAATCATCGTAACCCGATTGGGCGCCCAGCTTCTGTGCCAGTTCTGCCTGAAGCGGATTCTGAACAGAATTTGAGTAAAACCCGATTTTATTTAATTGCCCGGCTATTCTATTAATATAATGCGGGTGGCTGTGCCCGATACAAATGACCGCATGGCCTCCGTACAAATCAAGGTATTTATTCCCATTTGTGTCCCACACATAGCATCCCTGCGCCCTCTCAGGGGTTATATCAAAAAGCGGATATACATCAAATAGTTCCATATTAAAAAGCTACCGGTTTTAAGTTCAGCCCCAATGTTTCTTCCAGCCCAAACATAAGATTCATATTCTGTACCGCCTGCCCTGACGCCCCTTTTAGAAGGTTGTCAGTCAGGCTGATAACAACCAGCTTCCCTTCGTATTTCTCAAGGTATATTATTGCCTTATTAGTATTAATTACCTGTTTTAGCCCCGGGTTCTTATCGGAAATAACAACAAAAGGGTGGCTTTTATAATAGGCTTTGTACATATTTACTGCCTCTACCAGGGTACCCTGGTAGGCTGTATAAGCTGTTACAAATATTCCACGGGTATGATTCCCACGGACAGGGACAAAGTTAAAACCTTTATTAAAACCGGGCTGTAACTGCCTCAGCGATTGCAATATCTCCCCCTGGTGTTGATGTTGAAATATTTTATATGCCGACAAATTATTGCTCCTCCAGCTAAAATGGGTCGTTCCGGTTGGCTCCTGCCCTGCCCCGGTCGAGCCGGTTATGGCATTTACATGAATTTCGCCGGTAATTAAATTATTGGCTGCCAGGGGCAACAAGCCTAATTGTATACCTGTAGCAAAACACCCCGGGTTTGCAATATGGTTGCTTTGCCTGACCTCCTCACGGTTCAGCTCGGGCAATCCGTAAATAAAATCATGCGTATCAGACACTATCCTGAAATCATGGCTCAGGTCAATAATTTTCACATTCCCGGGGATGGCATTTCCCTTAATAAATGCTTTCGATTTGCCATGCCCCATGCACAAAAAGATTACGTCAACCTTATTAAGCTCAGCCTTTTCAACAAAACGGATTTCTGTGTCGCCCAACAGGTCGGCATGTACATCCGAGACCAAATTACCTGCGTTACTCGAGCTTTGCACAAATTGCACCTGCACCTGTGGATGGTACATAAGAATCCTGAACAGCTCACCTGCTGTATAACCTGCGCCTCCTATTATGCCAACTTTAATCATTATCAAACACTTTTAATACCTTGCCTTATTGCCGCCACCCGGCTCAATATTCCTTACCCGGCTCTCCGGCACGCCCCTTACAGGGTGGGATTACAAAGGCTTCTTTTTCTTTTTGTTAACCGAATAATATATTTTTAATGAATTTGCCAAAATATTAGTAAACCCTTTTACATCGTCACCTGTCCATGCTTTACTTACTTCGCCATATTCGCCAAAAGCAGAACTCATCAGGTCGTGCTCCGACTCAATACCCTGCAAATCAAAATGGTAAGGTTTCAATCTTACGAATACCGAACCGGTAACATTCTCCTGGCTGCTTTCCAGGAAGGTTTCAATATTGCGCATAACCGGGTCGAGGTATTGCGATTCATGAATAAACATCCCGTACCAGTTCGACAGTTGCTCTTTCCAATACATTTGCCATTTTGTTAAGGTATGTTTTTCGAGCAAATGGTGTGCTTTGATGATAATCAACGGCGCGGCAGCCTCAAAGCCTACCCTCCCTTTAATACCGATAATAGTATCGCCAACGTGGATATCCCTGCCAATGGCAAACGGAACGGCAAGCTTTTCCAATTCCTGGATCGCCTCAACCCTGTTGCCGTATTTTGTATTATTTATCCCTGTAAATTCCCCTTTTTCGAAATGTAACTCAACATCTTTGAACCCCGTTTCCTTCAATTGCCCGGGATAGGCCTCTTCAGGGAGCGGGTCCTTCGATGACAATGTCTCTTTCCCGCCTATGCTTGTACCCCAAACCCCCTGGTTGATAGAATATTGCATTTTTATGTAATCATCATCAACGCCATGCTTTTTAAGGTATTCGATCTCTTCTTCACGGCTTAAAGACTGGTCCCTGATAGGGGTCAGTATCTTTATCTCCGGAGCTAACACCTGAAAGGTAAGGTCGAAACGCACCTGGTCGTTGCCTGCCCCTGTACTGCCATGGGCCACATAAGCAGCACCGATTTTCCGGGCATGTGCAATAATAGCCATAGCCTGGAAAATACGCTCTGAACTTACCGAAACAGGGTAGGTATTGTTACGCAAAACATTACCAAACACCATATACCGGATACATTTAGTATAATAAGTACCGGTTACATCAATAGTTACATGGCCTTTGGAACCCAACCTGTAGGCTTTCTTTTCTATCTCGTCAAGTTCTTCTTTCGAAAACCCACCGGTATTTGCAATAGCCGTATAAACGTTAAACCCCTTTTCAATCGATAAGTATTTGACACAGTACGATGTATCCAGTCCCCCGCTAAAAGCTAATACAACCTTTTTTTTCATTTTTAATATTTTTTTTATCCATACGGGGCTTCAAATCACCCCTTAAACAAACGCATCATTACGGTAAGGAAAAGTACTCCGGTATTGTATACCCCTGGTTTTTTCCCGTTCTTCGGTTTAAATTTATTTATAATATCCAACAGCGACCGCTTATTGGCCCCGTTGCCTTTTTTCTCCCTGCCTTCCCAGGCAGGGTCAAACAACATCCCCGTACACAAACATTTCGAACGTCCGGTACGCATCAGTATGTCATAATTAACACAACTGGAGCAACCTTTCCAGAATTGTTCGTCATCGGTTAATTCTGAGAATGTTACCGGCCTGTACCCCAGTTCATGGTTGATCCTCATAACCTCCATGCCCGTGGTAAGCCCGAAAATTTTTGCATCGGGGAATTTTTGCCGGGAAAGTTGAAAAGCTTTATTTTTTATCTCCCTCCCCAGGCCAATGCCCCTGTATTCCGGTATCACAATCAAACCCGAGTTTGCCACAAAACGGTTATGCCCCCATGATTCTATATAACAAAACCCGGCAAACTTTTCGCCGTCAAGGGCTATAATCGCTTTGCCTTCATTGATCTTGCCCTCAAGGTATTCGTAGGTACGCTTTGCAATACCTGTACCCCGTTCTTTTGAGGCTGCATCAATAGCTTCATTTATACTATCGACATATTTAATATGTTGTTGCCCTGCAACTACAATAGTCAGTTGCTTTATATTCTTCATTTTTTATTGCCCAATTTTTTCCTCCAAACTTGGCATGATTAATATCAAACCATTAATTACATCCCTCTTTGAGACCCCCTCCTTTAAAACAATAAGTATAGTATCGTCGCCGGCAATTGTGCCAAGTATCTCCCATGAATTGGCTTTATCGATTACTGAAGCAATGCTACTTGCATAACCCGGTATTGTTTTCACAACAGCCAGGCTGCCTGAGAATTGAATCCCCTTAAAACCATCGGCCAGGAAATTTACCATACTCGCTTCCGAGTCGGCATCTCCACGTGTCAGTTCAGGTATAACATAAATATAACTTTTCTCCCTGTCGGGGATTTTTGCCACCTGCAATACTTTTAAATCCCTTGACAGTGTTGCTTGTGTCAGGCTAAACCCCTTCGACTTTAATTTGTGCAAAAGGTCTTCCTGGCTACTGATACTTCCACCGGAAATAATCTTACGTATTGCTAAATGCCGTTTTACCCGATCTTTCATTATGAATAAATATTCATTACAACTGCAAAAATATTCATTTTGCATGAAAAACAAATCATTTTTCAGAAAAATTTATACTTTTGCATTTATAAAATCTGATTGCATTAACGAATGCAACCATATAGTAGCAGAGCTAACAAAGTACAAAAATAAGGTTTCTACCGATTCTAAGCAGAGTTTCGGGGGATTAACACCCCACAGAGAGAGATTAAAGACAAATGTGCCTACAGAGATTGAAAAGTAAAAGAATAAGAACGAGACGATTAAGATATGCGTTTGAACTACAGAGGTAGCACAAACGCATTTTTTTTAACCGGATAAAAATACTGTTGTAAAAAAATGTTGAAAGTCAAAAAAGCAAAACTTATCCTGGAAGACGGGACTGAATTTACCGGAAAGTCATTCGGCAGCGAAAAGTCAGTTGCCGGCGAAGTTGTTTTCTACACAGCCATGACCGGTTACCCGGAAAGCCTCACCGACCCTTCGTATACAGGGCAAATATTGGTATCTACCTACCCCATGATTGGGAACTATGGCGTCCCGAAAGGTTCTTCCGAGAACGGTATTTCTAAGTTCTATGAATCAAGCAAGGTACATATTAGCGGTTTAATTATTTCTGATTATTCATTTGAATACAGCCATTGGAATGCAGTAATGAGCCTGGGGCAGTGGTTAACTGAATTAGGGGTGCCAGGGCTTTTTGATATCGATACACGGGCACTAACCAAAATACTAAGGGAAAAAGGCTCAATGCTTGGTAAGATTGAGTTTGAAGGTGATGCAATTGATTTTTACGACCCCAATAAAGAAAACCTGGTAGCAGTTACCAGCATTGCAAACAGGGAAGTTTATGGAGACGGGGAATATAAAGTCGTACTGGTCGACTGCGGGGTGAAGTACAACATTATCAGGTGCCTGCTCAACAGGGACGCCACGGTAATCAGGGTGCCCTGGGATTACGATTTCACGAAAGAAGAGTATGACGGCGTATTCCTCACCAACGGGCCGGGCGACCCTGCTATATGCCGTGAAACCGTTTCCAACATAAAAAAAATAATTGACGACGATAAGCCCATTATGGGTATTTGCCTGGGCAACCAGTTGTTAGCCATGGCTGCAGGCGCGTCAACATACAAGCTAAAGTACGGCCACCGAAGCCACAACCAACCGGTCCTGCTAAAGGGGACAAACAGGTGCTTTATAACTTCGCAAAACCATGGTTACGCAGTTGACCCCGATACACTGACAAATGAATGGGAGCCATTGTTTGTGAATGTCAACGATGGAACCAACGAAGGGATCAGGCATAAGTCAAAACCGTTTTTTTCGACCCAATTCCACCCTGAAGCCTCCAGCGGGCCTACCGATACGGAATTTTTGTTTGATGACTTTATTGATAATATTAAAAAATATAAAGAAGGGCAATAGGCGAAATATAAAATACAAAAAGAGCAGGGAATTATACCACAGGTATTAAATAATGTAGATAGAAAAATTGAGTTTATATACAACAGGTGCGATGAGTTAATCTCTATTTTTGTTGTATCAAACAAGAAGCTGAGACAAAATTCGAATAGTACAACAACATAAATCGTATTTCGAATCTCGTACTTCATAAATCAATTACAATTTTTTAACTTATGCGTAAACACAAAATAAAAAAAGCACTCATTCTCGGTTCCGGGGCATTAAAAATCGGTGAAGCCGGCGAGTTTGACTATTCCGGTTCTCAAGCTTTAAAGGCATTAAAGGAAGAAGGGGTCGAAACTGTTTTAATCAACCCGAATATTGCAACAATTCAAACTTCGGAAGATATTGCCGATAAGATATACTTCCTCCCGGTTACACCCTATTTTGTTGAACAGGTAATAAAAAAGGAAAACCCACAGGGGATTTTGCTTGCATTCGGCGGGCAGACTGCCCTTAATTGCGGGGTAGAATTATATAAAACCGGGATATTGGAAAAATACAACCTAGAAGTTGTCGGTACACCTATTCAGTCAATCATCAATACTGAAGACAGGGAGCTGTTCTCCAATATGCTGGATGAGATTAATATCAAAACACCCAAAAGCATAGCTGCTGCAACTATGAAGGAAGCCAAAGCCGCAGCACAAGAGATTGGGTTCCCCATAATTATCAGGGCTGCATACACCCTGGGGGGGCTGGGAAGCGGCTTTTGCGAAAACCATGACGAGCTGGATAAACTGGCAGCAAAAGCTTTCTCTTATTCTCCTCAGATATTAATCGAGGAGTCAATAAAAGGGTGGAAAGAGGTTGAGTATGAGGTTGTACGCGACCAATATGACAATTGTATTACAGTTTGTAATATGGAAAATTTCGACCCGCTGGGGATACACACCGGAGAAAGTATTGTTGTGGCCCCTTCGCAAACATTGTCGAACACAGAATACCATAAGTTGAGGGCAATATCCATAAATATCATCCGTAAAGTGGGAGTCATCGGCGAATGCAACGTACAGTTTGCCCTTGACACAGACTCGGAAGATTACCGGGTAATCGAGGTCAATGCCCGATTATCAAGGTCATCGGCACTGGCATCGAAGGCAACCGGTTACCCCCTGGCATTTATTGCCGCAAAACTGGGGTTGGGGTACGGCTTACATGAACTAAAAAACACTGTTACAAAAGTAACGACAGCCTGTTTTGAGCCTGCCCTTGATTACATTGTAGTTAAAATCCCCCGCTGGGACCTCAACAAATTCATTGGGGTTTCTAAAAATATTGGCAGCTCAATGAAAAGCGTGGGCGAAATTATGGCTATCGGGCGCTCTTTCGAAGAAGCTATCCAAAAAGGTATCCGAATGGTTGGGCTTGGGATGCATGGGTTTGTTGCCAATTCAGGGGCGATTGAGTTAGACGAAATTGAAAAAGAGTTGGTAGAACCTACAGACCGTAGGATATTTGCCATTGCCGAAGCATTCAACAGAGGGTATACGATTGATGAAATATTCGAAAAAACAAAGATTGACCGCTGGTTTTTACAGAAACTGAAGAATATCCATAACCTTAAGCTGGAACTATTAAAGATCCATTCGTTACCGGAACTGCCTGACGAAACACTTCTCCAGGCTAAAAAAACCGGTTTCTCCGACTTCCAGGTAGCAAGGCTGGTATTGAAAAGTGCCGACAATAAAATCCACGAAGACCTGATAAAGGTACGGGCAACACGTAAAGAGAAAGGGATAGTCCCGGTTGTAAAACAAATTGATACACTTGCCGGAGAATACCCCGCGCAAACCAACTACCTCTACCTGACTTACAACGGGACTGAAAATGATATTAAATATATAAACGACAACCAATCGGTTATTGTACTCGGTTCCGGGGCCTACCGCATTGGCAGCTCTGTTGAATTCGACTGGTGTAGCGTAAATGCCATCAACAGTATTAAAAAGGAGGGCTACCGTTCGGTAATGATAAATTTCAACCCTGAAACAGTAAGTACCGATTACGATAGTTGCGACCGCCTTTATTTTGACGAGCTTACTTTTGAAAGGGTAATGGATATAATCGACCTCGAGATACCAAATGGCGTGGTTATTTCGATGGGCGGGCAGATACCAAACAACCTGGCAATGAAATTACACAGAATGGGCGTCCCGGTACTCGGCACCTCCCCTGTAAAAATCGACAATGCCGAAGACCGTGAAAAGTTCTCGTCACTGTTAGACAAAATAGAAGTAGACCAGCCACGTTGGGCAATGCTTTCAACCATCAGCGAGATCAATAAATTTGTTGACGAAGTTGGATACCCTGTATTGATCCGCCCGTCTTATGTGCTTTCAGGAGCTGCTATGAATGTTGTTTCCAACCACGACCAGTTGGAACATTTCCTTCAAATGGCAGCAAATGTATCGAAAGAGCACCCTGTAGTTGTTACAGAATTCATTGAGCAGGCAAAAGAAATAGAAATTGACGCAGTAGCGAACAAAGGTAAAATGGTGGCTTATGCCATTTCCGAACATGTGGAATTTGCAGGAGTCCATTCCGGTGATGCAACCATTGTTTTCCCGCCTCAGAAATTGTATATTGAAACGATTCGCAGAGTAAAAAGGATTTCCAGGGAAATAGCCGAAGCCCTGGAGATCACAGGGCCATTTAATATGCAGTTCCTGGCAAAGGACAATGATATTAAAGTAATAGAATGCAACCTAAGGGCATCAAGGAGTTTCCCTTTTGTATCGAAGGTCATGAAAATCAACTTAATAGACATTGCTACAAAAGTAATGCTTGGGATTCCGGTAGAAAAACCCGATGAGTCGCTGTTTGAGTTGGACTATGTGGGTGTAAAAGCACCACAATTCTCTTTTGCAAGGTTACTGAAAGCCGACCCGGTATTAGGAGTGGATATGGCTTCCACCGGTGAAGTAGGTTGTATTGGAGAGACCTATTACGAAGCAATATTAAAAGCTATGTTGTCTGTAGGGTATACATTCCCTAAAAAGAATATATTGATCTCTTCCGGCCCGTCACGGTCGAAAGTTGAGCTTTTAGAAAGTGCCCGCATGTTGAAAGAACGGGGCTACAACCTGTTTGCAACCGAGGGGACACACCGATTCTTTTCTGAAAACGGGGTTGAGAATACATTGCTGCACTGGCCCGATGAGGAAGACCGGCAGCCTAACACCATTGAATATATAAAAAATAAAAAAATCGACCTGGTCATCAATATCCCTAAAAACTATACGAAAAGGGAACTAAAGAATGGTTTTATGATCAGAAGGAATTCTATCGATTTTAATGTCCCGCTTATCACCAATGCCCGGGTTGCCAGTGCCTTTATCTTCGGAATCTGTAAATACACCAGGGAAGATATTACCATTAAAGAATGGGGGGAATATTAACCCGGATTATTCAGGTTAAAAAGGGTTAACCCCCGAAAAAAAACATAAAAAAAACATCCGCACATTACGGATGTTTTTTTTATAATATTTAACACCTTATTTTAATTTAACTTTGCAGGTACAGGCTATATATCCATGATAATATTAATTAAGTACCAACTTAAAAGTCCAATTGACTTTTTTTATCTTCCTGTTCGCTGATTTTAATGGGATTTCGTATGGCACTTTTAATTGAACCCTCCACACCTTTGTTGATACTTTTTCCATCTGATTTCTTTTTATTTCCTGTCCTGAATAATAATTATTAAAATTAACAAATTCCATACCAAAAAAGCAATACCGATTTACTGTAAAAACAGATAATTATTAACCGCTCATTGTTAATAAGACAGCACAACTAAAGAAAAGGTTGCGCAGGCTCAAAAAAAATCCAAATACTTTTCCTATTTTTCGAGCCCTTATGAAGTTGTTTAAAAACACGATAATGAAAAAGGGCATAAAATATTATTTTATAATCGCATTAAAAGGCATGGGCATGGGTGCTGCCGATGTTGTACCCGGAGTATCAGGGGGGACCATTGCTTTTATCACCGGTATTTATGAAGAATTGATCAACTCCATAAAGTCGATAAACGGCAATGCCATAAAACTCATCCTCCGGGGGAGGTACAAAGACTTCTGGCAGGCAATAAACGGCACTTTCCTGTTGAGCCTGGTACTTGGGATAGGAATAAGTGTTGTTTCATTAGCCAGATTATTGAAATACCTCCTTGAGGACCACCCTGTTTTGATCTGGTCATTTTTCTTTGGGCTGATTGTTTCCTCTGCATTTTTTGTAGGGAAACACATAAAGAGGTGGAATGGGGGGATCGTTATTTCAGCTTTAGCGGGGGTAGTAATCGCATACTTCGTAACAGTAATTACACCTGCCGAAGCAAATACCACTTATTGGTTCATTTTCCTCTCCGGGGCTATAGCAATTTGCGCAATGATCCTTCCCGGTATTTCAGGAAGTTTTATCCTGGTATTGCTGGGCATGTATAAGTTCATCCTCCATTCGGTCAGCGATTTCAACTTCATTGTTATCGCTATATTTATGAGTGGTGCGCTGACAGGCATTATTGCTTTCTCAAATGTCCTCTCGTGGTTCCTGAGAAAATACTATAACCAAACAATTGCTTTACTTGCTGGTTTTATGGCCGGCTCGTTGAATAAAGTCTGGCCATGGAAAAAGGTGGTTGAAACTTTTATCGACAAACACGGGGTGGAAAAACCACTCATTGAAAAAAATGTGTTGCCGGCAACCTACGAACAGCTTACAGGTAGTAATTCAATGCTCCTTTATGCTATCTTGTTGGGGATAACCGGATTTTTCATCATCTTTTTATTTGAGAAATTTTCCCCTGAAGAACCTAAAAATAAATAAATATGAAACAATATGGATTAATAGGGTATCCCCTCACCCACTCATTTTCAAAAAAGTTTTTTACCGAAAAATTCAGGAATGAGGGGATTAGCAGTTCTTATGATAATTTCGAAATAAGCGATATAAGCTTGCTCCCCGGGATCATTGAGGGCAACCCCGGATTAGTTGGGTTAAATGTAACGATCCCTTATAAAGAACAGGTTATCCCATACCTGGGCGGACTGGATGAAGCAGCAAAAGAAATCGGGGCTGTCAATACAATAAAGATCATCCGCAAAGGAGGGGGAATTTTCCTGAAAGGATTTAATAGTGATACGCATGGATTTGAATCGTCATTAAAGCCATTTTTAAAAGAATACCATAAGAAGGCTTTGATTTTAGGTACAGGCGGTGCCTCTAAAGCCATTAAATATGTCCTCGCAAAACTGGGCATTGAGTATATTTCAGCATCAATCGAGGAGCTGAAAGAAAATGAGATACGTTACGAAGATATTGATGGGGGGATGATTGATGAATACCTGCTGATTATCAATGCTACGCCACTGGGCACCTACCCAAAAGTTGAAACCTTCCCACCTATCCCATACGAATTTATTGGCAGGCAGCACCTATTGTTCGACCTGGTTTATAATCCGGAGGTGACAAAATTCCTGGAATTTGGGCAAAAAAAGGGTGCTACCACAAAAAACGGCCACGAAATGCTGATAAACCAGGCACTTAGGTCGTATGAAATTTGGAATGGGTAATAATCGGGGCAGATGGGGGAGTTATGGGGAAGGGCTTTTTCAAAAAGACAAACACCTAATAAGCCTGCCTCCCACTAGTATCCAGGTCTTACTACTTCCTGATTTCACATTCCCCTGCCTGCGGAAGGCAGGGGAATTCCTTATTTTAGATTTGATTCCCTACCTTTTAAAACCCCCGGCACGTGGCAGCGCAGGGTGTAGTGTTGAATTGATATTCATGCAAAAGCCCTGTACGGGCAATACGGCCTGACGGCAGGCAAATTGCTAACCCTGACTTTATACGCTTCAATTATTACCTCCCGGGCTTTCAGCCCTGCCATATAGATTAACGTTCACACACACAGGGTTACGTTACACTGCACCCTGTGCTATTACATTACATCCCTTTTAGTTTAATTTCTTCAGGATAGCTGCATAGCCACCACCCGGGGCCATCGATATTTTCAGTTTTTTACTGCCCAGTTTTCCTTTCCTGAGGATATAGTCTGCCGGATACCTGCCGGCATTAATGCCATCGGCAACATATTCAATAGCCCAATCCCCGGTGCCTAAAAAGCTTAAATCAACTTCAAAATCGCGGGCTGTCCAGTCATTCATCCCACCAATATACCAGTCGTTGCCATTTCTGCGGGCTACAATCAAGTATTCTTTGACTTTCCCCTCCAATGCAACAGTTTCGTCCCATAACGTAGGCATCTTAGCAATGAATCCTGTATATTCCGGGTCGCGCAGGTAATGTGACGGGTTGTCGCAAAGCATTTGCAACGGGGCTTCGTAAATTACATACATCGCTGCCTGGTGGCAACGGGTACCCTGGCTCATTGGATTGTCAAAATTGGCACTAAACCCTTTGGCTGTTTCATTCCTCATAGCACCCGGGGTATAGTCCAACGGCCCTGCCAGCATCCTGGTAAAAGGGAGGGTTACATTATGCGATGGGGTTAATTCATACGACCACTTGTTTTGCTCAGCGCCAAACACCCCTTCGAAATTTATTACATTCGGGTATTTACGCTGAAGCCCATTGGGTTTAAATGCCCCATGGAAATCGACCAGCATTTTACGCTTAGCTGCTTCAGCGGCAATGCCTTCGTAATAATCAACCATCAACTGGTCGGCACGCTGCATAAAATCAACCTTGACCCCCACTACGCCCCATTTAGCAAATGTATCCAGGTACTCTTCCAGGTTTTCGTATAATGGTTTCCAAAGTACCCAAAGGATAACTCCTACGCCTTTACTATTCCCATAGCCTACCAACTCCTGAATATCCATTCCGGGCACAACCTCATTAAGCCTGGTTGTATTTGACCAGCCTTCGTCCAATATAATATATTCAAGGCCATATTTAGCAGCAAAATCAATGTAATACTTGTAAGTCTCCGTGTTGACACCCGATTTAAAATCAACACCATAAATATTATTGGCATTCCACCAATCCCAGGCTACCTTACCGGGTTTTATCCAGCTTACGTCCTTTATCACATTCCTTTCAGCAAGAATATAAGGGATATTGTTTTCTATCAGCTCTTTATCCTCGCGTGCAATCATTATACACCGCCATGGGAAAACCCTTGATGCAGATGTTTTTGCAATGTAACCTGCCTGTTTTACCAATTCCTCCTTCCGGTCGCCAACCTGTTTCAGCTCTAAAGGCACGGCGGGGAAAGTTGCCGTTAATGCATTCCCTCCGGTTCCTTTCAGAAACATGGCAGGATAATCAGACTGCCCCGTTTCCGTAATCCCTATTTTCACACCTCCGGGTGCTGCAACCAGGGCAGGGAGGCTACACATCTGCGCTTCACTAATTGCATTCAAAGTTGTATCGAGGTACAACCGTTCGTAATGCGAAAAGAAACTTTCTTCTTCAGGGAAAAAAACAGAACAGTTACCTGCAAAGTTAATTTCCATTTTTTCACCTTTAACAATCAACCCGCCTTTCCGGGCTGTTTCAAAACGGTAAGCTATGCCATTGTCATACACCCTGAAGCGAAGTGAATACTTCCCCTTAAAGGCCAGCAGCAATTCATTGCAGCGGTCAATCACATTGCTGAATTTATAATTCACAATTGCCTGCGAAGTTTCGTTTATCCTTTTTATGGCAGATTTGGCTACTTTGGGGTTTACCCCTAATACTTCATTATTCAACTGCAAAGCAACTACCGAACTATCAATCAGTTGCTTTCCATCCAATGCCACCGACCAGGAGATACCCTCCCCGACCTCAACTTTAAGTATTAGTGATTTGTCAGGCGATTCGACAAGGAAGTCTTTGGCACTTGCATTCAGGCACAAGAATGCCGCAAGTAAAAATATAATTTGTTTATATTTCATGGCTTTTAGTTTAGTTCACCGGTAAATATACCACATTCTTTCATTTCTCAAAACAAATCAGGCCCTGCCTTTTACGTCCATTCATCAAAACATTTAACGGACGCGGAAAGCGTACATGTTTTACATATTTCAGTTCACGTAAAACCACCTGTTGCTCAAGAACCTCAATATTTAACGATGCCTTGCACGAATTGTGGGGAATCGAAAAATAACCAACATTCATGGATGTTACATTATAAAAGAAATGAGAACCTAACGAACCGTCAAGAGGGAAGTCTTTTAACCCCATTTCGATAATTACCCTTGCTTTTGA
>UOEP01000066.1_pt1 | contig 21385 bp, 15 predicted proteins | sample 1989931 | NCBI WGS metagenome assembly UOEP01 (sample SAMEA4712198, study PRJEB27164) | hydrothermal vent metagenome | biome: marine basaltic hydrothermal vent biome; feature: marine hydrothermal vent; material: mineral | place: Pacific Ocean | collected 2011-06-14/2011-07-23 | depth 1691 m
GCTGTTGCCCTGCCAGGTTAATAAGCAGGTGCTGGATAAAACCGGGAATCCTGAAGTGAAATTCTTACATTGCCTCCCTGCATTCCATAACAGGGAAACCAAAATAGGTGAACGCATTTACCGGGAATTCGGGATTGAAGCCATGGAAGTTACCGAAGAAGTATTCGAGAGCAAAGCCTCAATTGTATTCGAACAGGCTGAGAACAGGCTGCATACGATAAAAGCTGTAATGGTTGCTACGTTGGTTTGATACGTGCAGCAGGCAAAACTTCATCAGGTAAATCGCGGTTATATTAGAAGCTGTATAAAAAAAACCAACTGCACCTTGTGCTGCTACGTGCCGGGGTGTTGATCCTAAAATTAGGGTGTACCTAATGAGGACTCAATTGAAAAAGTAGGTGGAGGATGTATTTTTGCCATTTAATATAAAATACCAGATAGTTGGTATTTAAAATGCAATACTCTTGTGCGTGCAAGTCAAAATTGCGTGATGCGGGCTAACCCGTTTAATGAGGAGCAATCCAGCTTAATTTTGACAAGATTTTTGTATCCTTTTCATCGAATGGAAAAGGATAGGGCTGTCCGCCCTGAGGACAAAAGAAACGGACAACGATAGGCATTGGGCAATGATCCTGATAACTTTTGTTATCTACTCTTAAATAGTTTCTGCAAGAAAACTCTGCAAAATTATACACAATGATTGTTAGTCCACCTGAAAGTTGAATTGATCCAGAGTACAGGTAAGCGTAGTTTTTCGACTCACAGGAATAGCCTGAGCTATTTCGAGAATCGGAAAGTGAGCATTGCCTTTAATCACAGTAGTTTGGCTTCGCAATAGGACAATTTGTGAATTATTCAGGCTATATTTGCCCTCTGTATATGACTTGTATTTTATGGAAAAAACATTAATTGTTTTAGTGGGTCCGACAGGAATCGGGAAAACAAAAGCAAGCATACAAATTGCGCAACATTTTAATACAGAGATTATTTCATCCGATTCCAGGCAAATATTTAAAGAACTCCGAATTGGGACGGCAGTCCCTGCCAAACACGAACTAGAATTGGTAAAACACCATTTTATCCAGACTCATTCGGTACAAAGCAACTACAATGCAAGCAAATTTGAATTTGACGTACTGAAACTCCTGTCGCAATTATTCGTTGAAAAAGATATTGTCGTTATGGCCGGGGGCTCAATGTTATACATCGATGCGGTCTGTAAAGGAATTGACGATATCCCGACGGTTGATGCGGAAACCAGGGATTTATTGATGCTTCGCCTCGAAGAAGAGGGTATTGAAAGTATGCGCCTGCAACTTAAGCAACTCGACCCTGATTATTACTCCAGGGTAGACCTGAAAAACCCAAAACGGATACTTCATGCCCTGGAAATTTGTTTGATGACCGGCAAACCGTACTCGTCTTTTTTACGGAAAACAACAAAAAAACGGCCATTTAAGATTATAAAAACGGGGCTGACATGCGACAGGGATATATTATACAAACGTATTAACATGCGTGTAGATAAAATGATTGCCGATGGTTTAATTGAAGAAGCCAGGAGTAATTACCGATACAAAAATTTAAACGCCTTAAATACCGTTGGTTACAAAGAACTGTTTGCTTATTTTGAAGGGGCTATTGATAAAAGAACAGCCATTGAGCAAATTAAAAAAAATACAAGGAACTATGCCCGCAAACAAATCACATGGTTCAAAAAAGACAAGGAGATTAAATGGTTCGACTTTGAGGATACAGAAGGGCTGATAAATTATTTCAGATAACCGGCTTTAAAAAAAAAACAAATATCTTAGCAGTGAAAAGTGCATAAACAGGGAAAGGTACTTATTAATAAATTTTTAGACAGATAATACAGATGCAGCATTTCACTAAGGCAGAAATAAGGCAAATTAAAGACTATTACGATGGGCTGTTGAAAATTATAGAACCAAAATTTTCGAAAGACCGGCTTGAACTGATTGATAAGGCCTTTAATTTTGCCAATATTGCCCACGATGGAGTAAAGCGGAAATCGGGCGAACCCTATATTATCCACCCCATTGCAGTTGCTATAATTGTAACAAACGACCTGGGGTTGGGGACTACATCGGTGTTGTCGACAATCCTGCATGATGTTGTTGAAGATACCGAATATTCTATTGAAGACATTAAAAATATGTTCGGCGCGAAAGTGGCCGAGATTGTTGACGGATTGACCAAGTTATCCGGAGATTTTGACTCAAGGCAGGCATCAACACTAAAAAAAATGCTAATGACCCTTTCTGACGATGTCAGGGTTATTCTTATTAAAATTGCCGACAGGCTTCACAACATGCGCACCCTGGAGTCAATGCCTGCCCACAAACAGCTTAAAATTGCCGGGGAAACACTGTACCTGTATGCTCCTCTTGCCCACAGGCTGGGGCTTTATGCTATCAAAAACGAACTGGAAGACCTCAGCTTAAAATACAAGCACCCCGAAGAATACAATCAGATATTATACCGCCTGCACGACCAGGAAAAAAAGAGGAACTACCTGGTTGAAGAATTTATTAAACCCATAAAAGAACGGCTTGAGAAAGAAAATATCGACAGCACGATCTCAAGCAGGTTGAAATCAAAATTCTCAATTTGGGAGAAGATGCAGAAAAAGGGTATCTCTTACGATGAAATATACGACCTGCTTGCTATACGGATTGTTATAAAAACAAAGCCGGGAATATCTGAAAAAAGGCAGTGTTTCGATATTTTATCGCTGGTTACCGATATTTATACCCCAAAACCAGACCGGATCAGAGACTGGATAACAACGCCCAAAGCTAATGGCTACGAATCATTACATGTTACCGTAATGGGGCCGCAGGGCAAATGGGTTGAGATACAGATACGGTCGGAGCGGATGGAGCAAATTGCGGAATACGGATTTGCGGCTCACTACAAATACAAAGGCATAAACTCACAGGAAAGCGAACTGGAGAAATGGCTTGAACGAATCAGGGAAGCCCTTCAAAACCCCGACTCCGATGCTTTTGAATTCCTGGATGAATTTAAGCTAAACCTGTTTGCGTCCGAGATAATCGTATTCTCCCCAAAAGGCAAGATGTTTAACCTGCCAAAAAATTCAACGGTAATTGATTTTGCCTACGAAATACACACCGACCTGGGTAATAAATGTATAGGCGCAAAAGTAAACCAGAAACTGGTTCCCGTAAGCTGTGTCCTGCATAGTGGCGACCAGGTTGAGATACTTACTTCAGAGAACCAGGAACCAAAGCTCGAATGGCTTAAATTTATCACTACGGCAAAAGCCCGGACAAAGATTAAAAATGCCTTTAAGCTGGAAAAAAGCAAACATATTGAGAAAGGTAAAGAAATAGTTGAGGTTGCTTTGAAAAAAGTCAATGTCACCCCTTCGTCAAACACACTGAAAAAAATAACAGCCCACTTCAACCTTGCCAATAAAGACCAGTTGTATTCGCATGCAGGGATGGGGCTTATAGAAATCGATGACCTGTCGGAAATACTGAAAAGAAAGTCGGAAAACCGCTTAGTCAAATACTGGAAACTCACCTTTAGCAGGAAAAAGAAAGAACGTGACGACAATGAAGAAGGGCCTTCTAATAACATCGATAAGAAAAAACCATTCTTGCTGAAAGAAAATAAAAACCAGACATCGTATTCGCTGGCAAAATGTTGCAACCCTATCCCGGGAGATGATGTAGTCGGGTATATTTCGTCAAAAGACCATATAATAATACACAAAAAAGAGTGCCCAAAAGCTGAAATATTCCTTACCAGCCACGGGGAAAGGATAGTTACCGCCGAATGGACAAACTTCAAACGTTTAGCCTACCTAACCAAGATAACCCTAAATGGGTTCGACCGGGTTGGCATTGTAAACGAGGTCACCAATATCATTTCAAAACTCCACAACATTAATATGCGTTCGGTAAAGTTCGATACCCATGACGGTATTTTCGAAGGCGAACTTTACATATACGTCCACAATGCACACGACCTGCAAAACCTGATTCAGCAATTAGAAAAGATTAAAGGCATTGATAAAATCTCACGGGAAGAAACATAGTTTTTAGAAGACTTCTTGGAAACTCATTTTTTTTATGATGGGATACTTGCTTTTCAATGAGGTTATTCCATAAAAAAATAAAGATAGTCAGTCCTGCCAAAAGCCTAATTCATACCAATTGTAAGTAAATACAAATATTTAGCCGGAATATTATTCAAATATTTTAAAAAATATTCTATTTTTAGGCTTTATTTTAAATTAGTTTAAGTATGAATAGCAACAAGACGAAAGAAGCGGTCAAAAAGATGTTTACAGAACACCTGAAGAATAATGGCCACAGGAAAACCCCGGAAAGATTTGCTATTCTTGAAGAGATATACTCGCTTGAAGGGCACTTCGATATTGAGACATTGTATATTTCGATGAAAAATAAAAATTACAGGGTAAGCCGTGCCACGCTTTACAATACCATTGACCTGCTACTGGATTGCAAGCTTGTTGTAAAACATCAGTTCGAAAAAAACATTGCACAGTTCGAAAAGGCATTTGCAACATCGCAACACGACCACATGATTGATACAAGCAATGGCAGGGTAGTTGAATTTTACGATTCAAGGATCGGGGAAATAATAGAAGATGCCTGTAAAAAGAATAATTTTAAATTATCGCACCACACGCTTTACATTTATGGCGAGTACATCCCCCAATAAGCTTATTTAAGGAGGGCTCTAAACATATTACGCTATACGTCTTCAATCCTCATAGATCAAGCAGGGTTGTTTTTGTGCATAAAACAAAAAATAATTCGTACTTTTAAAAACTTAAAATAAGGCCCGTGGGAATTAATCCTTTAGTGATTGAATTTCTGCGGTTTCGTTTGAATAATAAACAAATTACCAATGAAAGTTGATGTATTATTAGGCCTGCAATGGGGCGACGAAGGCAAAGGCAAAATAGTGGATGTACTGACCCCTAAGTACGATATTATTTCCAGGTTCCAGGGCGGGCCAAATGCGGGCCATACTCTTGAATTTAATAACATAAAACATATCCTGCACACCATACCCTCAGGAATATTCAGGAAAAATAAGATAAATGTTATTGGCAATGGAGTGGTTATCGACCCAATTATTTTTAAAAAAGAAATTGATTCGTTAAACAGTAAAGGATTTGATATTTCCGACAACCTCTACATATCAAAAAAAGCACATATCATCTTACCCACTCACCGGTTGTTGGATGCAGCTTCGGAGGAAGCCAAAGGTGAAACAAAAATCGGGTCCACCCTAAAAGGGATAGGCCCTACATACCGCGATAAAGTTGGCAGGGAAGGCCTGCGTGTGGGCGACATAATGAGCAATTTCGATGAAAAATATGCAGCAAAGACAAACAGGCATAAATTAATCCTTGAAAACCAGTATAAATTTGATTATAAAGAGCTGTACGAAGCGTGTGAAAAAGATTGGTTTGAAGGAATTGAACTTTTAAAAACGTATAAACTGGCCGATACCGAGTATTTCATAAACAACCTCCTTAACGAAGGGAAATCGGTTCTTGCCGAAGGAGCCCAGGGGACATTGCTCGATATTGATTTCGGTTCGTACCCGTTTGTAACCTCATCGAATACAATTTGTGCCGGAGCCTGCTCCGGGTTAGGTATTGCGCCAAACAAAATAGGGGAAGTCTTTGGCATTTTCAAAGCCTACTGCACCCGTGTGGGCATGGGCCCGTTCCCAACCGAACTGGAAAATGAAACGGGTGACAACCTACGTAAATCAGGGCACGAATTCGGGTCAACTACCGGACGCCCCCGGCGTTGTGGATGGCTCGACCTGGTGGCACTGAAATACTCCATCATGCTGAATGGGGTAACGCAGCTTATTATGATGAAAGCCGATGTACTCGACCAGTTTGAAACCATTAAAATTTGTGTAGGTTATGAAATAAACGGCGAAGTAGTCGAACAATTCCCTTTCGAACTGAATGGCGGGGAAAAACCAATCTATGTTGGCATGCCAGGCTGGGAAACAGGCCTGACAAAAATCAGGAGCAGGGAAGAATTCCCGGAAGAGTTGAATAAATATATCAATTTTATTGAAGAAGAAACAGGGATCCCTGTTACCATTGCCTCTGTAGGGCCAAACAGGGAACAAACTATTTTCCTGGACTAACTAATTCAATAATTATATTGAAGTACCACCCAAAATCCTGGATGGTGCTTTTTTTCACTCCCCCCAATCAATGAAGTTGTTTAAAAATTTCTCAATTCAACTATTCCTTCATACCTTTAACCCCTGTTTGACAAATTTCTTTGGATGTCGTTTTCATTAGGGCAAATAGGGCTGTATACCGACTATTATGAGCTGTCAATGGCTCAGGGTTATTTCTATGCCGGGAAAAAAAACGACCGGGTTGTTTTCGACTATTTTTTCCGGTCGTCCCCTTTCAACGGTGGTTTTACAGTATTTGCCGGATTATACGACCTCCTTGAGATATTAAGCGACTATACCTTTTCCCCATCCGATATTGAATATTTGAGGTCGCAGGGTTTCAAACCCGGATTTTTAGCCTTCCTGAAAGATTTCTCGTTCAAAGGAGAGATATTCAGCATGGCTGAAGGAGAGATCGTTTTCCCAAATGAACCCATATTAAGGACAGAAGGGAACATAATCGAGTGCCAGTTAATAGAAAGTTTGCTGTTGAACATCCTTAATTTTGAAACATTAATTGCTACCAAAGCATTCAGGGTATGGCTTGCTTCAGGCAAAAGGGCTTTCTCCGACTTTGGTTTACGCAGGGCTCAGGGATTCGGGGCATTACACGCCAGCCGGGCAGCATGTATCGGGGGAGCCGTATTTACATCGAATGTACTGGCAGGGAAACTTTTCAATATCCCGGTTTCAGGCACGCAGGCACATTCATGGATACAAAGTTTCGATGATGAACTAAAGGCGTTCAGGGTTTATGCCGAACATAACCCTGAAGATACTATTTTACTGGTCGATACATTCGACACACTGAACTCAGGAGTCCCAAATGCCATTTTGGTTGCTAAAGAGATGGAAAAAAAAGGCCAGCGGTTAAAAGGTATCAGGCTTGATAGCGGCGACCTTGCCTATTTCAGTAAAAAAACCCGGAAACTACTTGATGATGCCGGCTTGGGCTATGTAAAAATAGTTGCCTCAAATCAACTGAATGAATATGTTATCCAGAGCCTTATCAATGAACAAAAAGCCCCCATTGATGCGTTTGGGGTAGGTACAGAACTGACAACCGGCAAACCTGATGCCGCCCTTGACGGAGTTTATAAATTGGCATGGGTCAATGGGCAATCAAAAATGAAAGTATCGGAGAATGTTGAAAAAACAACCCTGCCCGGAATTAAAAATGTAGTCAGGTATTACGATGAAGACGGACTCTTCTTCAGGGATGGTATCCTGAATAATTCGGAATCTGTTGATTCTGTCCAATCAATTTTCCACCCTATTTACCCTGAAAGACGGACCAATGTTTCGAAACTAAAAAAAGAACCGTTACTTAAGAAAGTATTATCAAAAGGGGAAATATTGACCCCAAAGATAAATCCTTCGGAAATTTTTATATATTTATCTGGCCGAGCCGATAAATTACCCGCAGAACATAAACGATTCATAAGCCCTCATATATACAAAGTTGGAGTATCGGAAATATTGCTCAATGAAAGGGCAGGCTTGCTGAGCCAATACAAAAGTAAGGAATAAGGGGAATTACGTATATATAACAGGGTATTCATAATGATTGATATTATTAGGCCAACACTGGTACTGGATAAGGATGTGTGCATCAATAATATTGAAAAGATGGCATATAAGGCAAATAAATATAACCTTCGGTTCAGGCCACACTTTAAAACGCACCAGTCTGCTAAAATAGGAGAATGGTTTAAATTATTCGGCGTTGATGCCATTACAGTCTCATCGGTTCAGATGGCTGAATATTTTGCCAGCCACGGATGGGACGACATTACTATCGCTTTCCCTGTCAACATCCTGGAGATTGAAAATATTAACAGGCTGGCTGCTGCTATAAAACTGAATGTTATAATTGAGAACAAAGAAGGGGCACTTGCCCTGGCACAAAAAATTACTTCCCCGTTAGGCATCTATATTAAAATTGATACGGGGTCGAACCGTTCAGGGATTTTACCCGGCAAGATTAATATCATTGAGGCGTTGATCAAATTGACCGGTACCAATAAGCACCTCCTTTTTAAGGGCTTCCTTGCACATTCAGGGCATACTTATCAAACCAAATCGCCATACGAAGTATTTAGCCTGCACTTCGATGCGTTAATGAAAATGAGATCATTAAAACAACGCTACAAACATATCTTCCCACATCTGGAGATATCGATCGGCGACACACCATCAATTAGTATTTGCGACAATTTTAACGGTGTTGACGAAATAAGGCCCGGTAATTTTGTTTTTTACGACCTCATGCAGTACAAACTCGGAGCCTGCACCATTGAAGATATAGCTGTAAGATTGGTTAGCCCTGTGGTTGCAATCCAAAGCTCCCGAAATGAGGTAGTCATTTATGGCGGTGCAATTCATTTATCAAAAGAACCGCTGCTGAACATTAACGGGAAGGATATGTATGGGCGGGTTATTATAACCCATAATGGGGAAAGAATCCTATTGGGTGAGTTGAACTATGTTATGAGATTGTCGCAGGAGCATGGCATTTTAAAGGTGATGCAAAAAAACCTTAAATATTTTACCGTTGGAAGCCTTGTTGAAATACTTCCGGTACATTCGTGCCTTACAGCCAACCTTATGCGAAGATACCTCACAACCGAAGGAGAAGAAATCCCCATGATGAATTATTAAGAGGCCATAAGAAGCTGCCTGGAAATTATTCCTCTATTTCCAACATCCGGGCTAATGCTTCGAGGTAAGCCGTAGCCGGATACATTTTTTCATCGTACCATAGCGAGGCAAAATATAACCCGATGGGTGCAGCTTTCAATCCATATTCCCGGGTATACCCATCAAGCCAGGTTAATCCTGAATTGCAAACTTCCTTATACTCCACCGATGAGAGTGCGGAGACTGCCAACGATGTTTCTTCGATAGTCCCGGGGACAGATTTACCACCGCCCCAGCTTCCATCTCCATTTTGCACGGAAATAAGGAATCCTGCCGCATTCACAATTAAAGTATCCAACCGCTGTTTCACTTGTTTGCTATGCCAGTCCTGACATACCGAATCTTTTAAATATGACAATATCCTGGCGGTGCCATAAACCGGATTTACATGGCCTTCGGTTTGCTGGTTCCCAAACCACAAAGGCAGCCAGCTTCCATCGCCCGATTGCTTCTCTTCAAGGTACCTTAAGGCTTTTTTAAATGATTTCCCGAATTTTCTCACATCTGATTCAGCCAATTCGCCCTTATATTTTTCAATAACCGATGAGATGGCCAGCATACAATGGCCAGTCAGGTCGGAACAACTCCGGTCGAACGGCAGCCTGCCCCACCCTTTTGAGAAAGTCGGGAAACCACCATCATTATTCTGCAATTGTTGCAACCACCTGCAGCCTGCCAGCACCTCTTCTTTTACTTCCTCTTCCGGCTGAAGTTTTAAAAGAGCCAGAATAACTCCGGGTGTATCATCGCCATCGGGCACCGAGCCTGCATAGCTGGTCCAGCCCCAGCCACCGGGCTGCGTGCCGTTAAAAGGGTGGACTCCCCGGTTTTGTATTCGTTTGAAATGGCTGGCAATCTTATCCTGTTGCCGGGGGGTAAGAAACCTACTCAGGTTTGAACGGAATGCTTTCACCGACAACGAGGTCACCCAGGTTGACAGGTCCACATCAATGGGCCAGCTTCCATCTTTGCGCTGGGTGGTTTTAAGGAATTCAATCCCCTTCCTCACAACAGTTGTTTCTTTATACCCGGCATTAATGAGGCTTAAACTCACAAATGCCGTCAAAGGGATTGCTTCAAGGAACCCTCCGCTTTCCGGCAGCATCCGGTGGATAATAGCTATTGCTTTCCGTATTGAAAAATGTCGGATTATCCGCCAAAACAGGCCTGATTTTTTCTTTTTGAAGATAACAATCCCCACTGCTACAAGAGCCGGGATAGCATAACTTACAACACTAAGGTTTAACAAACTGTAAAACCGCCGGGGAAGCAACGAAAGCTCGAAGGGCAACTGTGGGATATGGTTAAATGCATCTTTACCCGGCACATTGCAAAGCCCGCACATGGTGAGGATTGGTACGGAAAAAGTATAATCTTTCCGGTAATGGGCAATAATTGCTTCAGACACCTGCGATGAGTGTACATCAATGCCCTGGTTAACCAGGTATCCGGCAATCTTAGCCTGAAACGTTTTTACCCATTCAACCTGGCCGGCATACAAATTTACGGCTGCGTAAACTAACAAACTGGTGCTTATATTCCCCGGGCTTTCAGGCGTATCGCCAAAACTCCCGTCATCATTTATATTGCCCTCCAGCCATTTTAACCCTTTCCCTATTTCTTTTGAGTTTTTACCGCAGCCATCGAAATGAAGGGCAGCAACCGCCACAGCTACGCCAAGCGCACTTGATGAAAGCCGGCCATGCCAAAATCCGCCATGCCCTATTTCAGACACCAATTGCCCCCCAATCTCATTAAATCGTATTTGAAGCCCTTTTTTATGCATAATCAAGAAAGTGTCCCTAGTGCCATTAGTCCATAAAAAGTATATTCAAGGTCGCGCGACAAGTCACCATCGCCCGACAAAAAAGCCCCCGATTCATAGTTTTGTTGAATTAACCCCAGGCAGGTTGGTGTTATTACCCGCAAATCGGCATTCACAAATCTTAATGAAAAAAGCGCGACTGCCGTAGATAATAAGTCGCCTGTTTCCAGATGTTGGAAAGCTTTAAAACCTTTCCCTTCTTCAAAATAAGAAAGTAGGTTTTTTATCTCTTTTTCAATGCTTAAACCCACCTGTGCTTTCATAACCATCAATGCTGAACAGATGCTGCAGGGGGCATCATGAGGAGGTTTATAAAACCGCAACCATACCTGTGCGAAATAGTAAAGGGCTCTTTTCCTTCCGTATAAAGCATCGAAAGTGAGCAGGAATAAGAAAACCCGGTACCAGATATTCATTTGCATACCAAATTGAAAGAACATCTTCAAAACAGTAAATAATGAAGGCCTTTTATAATCATCACCGGACAATACAATCTGAATAAGTATTAATGCAGATTTATCAACCGCTTTATTTTGCAAGGTATCAGCCCGGCTGATAAACGACTTGTGTTTTTCGAGCAGATGAGTTAGGCCCAGCCCCACAGAAAGCCAAACACCAAACAAAGAATAATAGAGGTCGGGGTTGCCGCCGCGGCCGGTAAACCCCCCGTTTTTATGCTGCTGCATTTTTACAAACTCCCGGACTTCTGCCTGGCTGGTTTTGTCAAGTAAGCCAAAGCCTTTTTGCACCGATTGAATGAATTGCCGGAGAATTGGTGTATATAGATTCCCATTACCCATTGCCCTTACAATTTAAAGACCTTCCCCATTACGTTGTACAAACTTAGCCGAAGCTTTAAATTCTGAAGTTTATCCAGTTCGCTGTAACATTTCCCCACATATTCCTGAAGGTATTTCGTGGCCTTCCCTTCAATATTAAATTCCTGGAAATATTCCCTGAGTAACTTTATTGTGCCGCGATGAAGTATTTCTGCAATCGAATGCCCTTCCCGTTTGAATTCCCGGTTTAAAAGAACCAGTAGGAAAGGGAAGTCAAAAGCGTCCCCCCGTATATCTTCTTCCCTGAATTCATTCAAGTCGTCGCGGATTTGGTAAGCAACCCCAAACCAATCGGAGAAAGCTTTCAGGGACTCTATTTCAGATGGAGGTGCACCCCCAAGGATTGCCCCCATTAGCAAAGCCACTTTAACTGCTTCCCCGGTTTTTTGCATAAATATCTGCACCACATCATCCACTGTTTTTTCTGCTATTTCCCGGTTTAAGAGAATATCTGCCCCCTGCCCCTTTGACAAATTCACATGCGATGATGAAACCACCCTGAAACATTCTGCCAGCTCCACAGGGTCGGCCGGGAGGGATGATAAACACTGGTATCCTTTCCCAATGAGGTAATCGCCAATATTTATAGCTAACGGGATACCATTTGATTTGTGTAAAGTAGGCTGCCCGTAGCGATAATCCTCTTCATCTTCAATATCGTCATGGATAAGCGACGCTTTATGAAAGCATTCTATTAGAATAGCCAGTGCAGACTGTATTTTTTCCGAATAATTTTTTGAGTACGATTGATAAGCCAGCACCGAAAGCAGCGGCCTCATACGCTGCCCGTCCATTGCAATCATTTTTAAGGCCAGTTTCTCCGTCTCATCTTTATATGGGAAGAACCGGGCTAAAGCAGCCCCCGAGAAGTAATGGTGTACTTTATTTCTCAGTAGGGAAACCGATAATGGCTGCAATTCGTTATTCTGGTGGTATTGCCTCATCTCTTCATATAACCAGCCATAATCAATATTGGTGTTTTCGCAACCATCGTTCATTAACGGCAACCCTATTGCCGGGATGGCAGCCCGTGCCACAGGCTCAAAAGATTGTTGAAGAACCGGCATGCAACTCACCCCTATAACAGCATCAATTGACCCTTCTTCGACCAATCCGATTGCAACTGTGGTTCCCTCGGCAACAAGGGTTGTATACCCCAGTTTTTCGGCAAAAGACAGCACCCGGTCGATCTGGCAACTTTTGCACCCGGCACAAACCAGCCCCAGGTTATCAAACACACCCTTGCAGCTAAGGTTGTTCCGTAAACACTGAGGCAACAAAAGTAATCTGCGGTTAAAGGGAGTCGCGGCAACTGTATCGCGCCAGATTTCATTACCCAAAAGGACAATTGTAAAATCAAGGAATTCGGTACCTAAATCCAGGTTTACCAACAATTTCTTTGCCTGGAATTCCAGGGATTTAAATTCCAACGGCGGCAGCATCTTATTTTTTGAAGCAAACATACGTACCCCGGTCCGTAAAATTTTTCGGACCTCTTTGTCTTTCGGGACTTTTAATATACGTTTTGTTGCAAACATAAATTTATCCGTATGCGCCTAAACCAAAGAAAGCTCTTTTTTTGGCAAATTTATACATCCTGTTTTTCTCAGGTACGGGGGTACCTCCCCCATGGCTCGGGACTCCCGGCATTGCCCGTAACCGCTCTGCTTCATCTTCCCTGCCCGATGTATCTGTAGCTGCATGCCTCTCCGCAAAATCGGCCAGCCACCCCGGTTTTTCCATGATAATACATCCTGAAGTTATTTGCGGGACCTCTTTTTTTAGTTCTTTCAAAAATACCGAAGAACGGTAAATCTCAGCCAGTGGTTTCTCCCCCACCCTGTCGGTTGCAAACTGGATCACAGGGCATGGCTCAATGTAGCCTGATGCATTAATATGATGGCTTAACCCGGTTGCAGCCGGGCATAACCCATTACCATCGCCATCCCAATAGGCATCAATAATTACAATATCATATTTCATGCGCCCATCAACCATAAAATTACGTAACCTTTGTATCTCATCTTTGTCAAGGCTGAGCCCTACCATTGGATTCTCACCCACAGGGCGGTATATATAGTACCAAAGATATGCTACCCCTTTTTTAACGAGCAAATTCACAAAGTCGGGCGACAATGCCAGGCCCAGGTTCGATTTGCATACACTCATGGCTACTCCGGTTATTAATCCTGCATTGGTTGCATTATCAATTGCCTCAAGAGTGCGCCGGTATATATCTTTCCCCCCCCGTCGTATATCCGCAACGCTTTCCCCTCCTTCAAAACTTATCAGAGGGCTAACATTAGCACATTCCCTGAGTTCTTCGGCAACGGTTGCCGATAACAATGTACCGTTCGTAAAAAGCTGGAAATAACAATCAGGATGTTTCCTGAATATATCAAACAGAGGTTCGTACATCAGCGGTTCTCCTCCAAGTATCCCGAAAAAATATGAGCCTTTGGCTTTTGTTTCCGAGATAATCTGGTCCAGCTGCTCCGGTTCCAGGTGGTTCTTTTCCTTTTTCCCGGTTACCCAACACCCCTGGCAATTGAGGTTGCAATCATCGGATACCGAGATAAAATGAAATGCCGGGAAAAACTCACCCCTCTTTAACCGTTTCTGAAAACGGTTAAAGCCCAGTGCCCCTTTTATCCCAAGGTTATAAATAAATTTATACAGGCACTTTTTGTCAGTTTTAAACAGGATACGTTTCAGCATACCATCACATTTTATCTATTCCCGATTTTAACTCTTCCAGTGCTTTCCTCCGCTCTTCTTCAGCCTGCTTTACTAATCCCTGCCTGAAAATATTCTTACGGCTTTGATTCCGATCATTTAACATTACAAATAAACTGCCCTTCCCTGCCGGATTCTTTTTACCTGTTGGCACATCCCCTGCCAAAACGGTATTTTCGGCCAGCCGTGGGAATATTATTGCCGATGTAGGGCAAGTCCTCCCACATGCGGGGCAATTATTTTTACAAGCCAGTGGGTTTACAACCTTCAGGCTCTTTTTTTTGAATTTATAAACCCCGAACAGGCAAAATTGTGCGCATTTACCACAATATGTACACAAAGAATCATCAATCACCGGAAACCAGGCAGGAACATCCAGGGCTGAAATCCGAACCTGATAACAGGCTTCACCTTTTAATAATTTAAACTCTTCCCCAAGCGTTGAAAAAATCTGCCCAACCGATAATTCTTTAAAGTTCAGTACTTCGACATCTCCTAATTCAATACCCCCCTGCTTCAACATATTTTTGACCGCACGGGAATAACAGCCAATTATGATACTCTTTTGATACTCTTTGCCAATTGCATTAAGGACATCTTTTTCATTAACAGAAAAAGCACATAAATCACGCAATTCAAAAACGTCAATATCAAATCCTTTCAATCCCTTTTCAAGTTGGGAAAGTGTTTCTTCAGGAATTACAGAGGCTCCGCAACGGCAAAATATTAAACAAGACTTAACTCCCATAGCAAATTTTAGGTTAGGAAAGCTAAATAACAGAAAATTTATACAAATGTGAAATCAAATACCAATAATCACATTCCGTTAACATCTGCTTAGAGTCTCTAACCTGAATAAAACAAAGTTCCCAAATTGCGAACTATTTATCATCTTTGCACATTGATTATTTGAAGATGAAAAGAATATTTGCAAAGAGTACATTAAGAGAATACTGGGGAAAACATCCTGACGCTGAACAGTATTTAAAAACATGGTTTGACACAGCGGTGAGCTCAGATTGGAGGAAAAAGTAGGGTTTCTGAGGTTTTGAACCGTAAACGTAAATTGACTGTCGATATGATTCGAAGGCTGGCAAATAGATTGAATTTATCGGCTAAATTATTAATTAAATATTATCAATTGTCGCAGTAGGGAAGTACGGTTGCCAACAGCACCTCATACACCATAGCCGGGTTCGTACTCTTATTCATTATACCAAACCATTGCATCCTTTACCAATCCATCCGATGGCCCGGAGTAATCGGATGGATAGATAAAATTACTTCTCTGGGATATTTTTCAATGTTTCAACGAGGAAATCCCAAATTTTCTGTACCGATTCAATATTTACTTTTTCATCCGGCGAATGCGGGAAACGGATAGTGGGGCCAAACGAGATCATATCCCAATGGGGGTATTTCCCTCCCAGTATGCCACATTCCAAGCCAGCATGTATTGCTCTTATTTCAGGGATTTTACCGAACCTCTTTTTATAAACCCCCTGCATGGTTTTCAGAATCGGAGAGTCCATATCCGGTTTCCACCCCGGGTATGCCCCTGAGAATGAGACCTCTGCCCCTGCCAAAGTAAATACGGCTTTAATGCGTGAAGCCAGTTCTTCTTTTGCCGAATCGACAGAACTACGCATCAGGCAGGCTCCTTCAATTGTTCCCTTTTCAGGGTCAGACTTAACAATCGCAAGGTTAGTCGAAGTTTCAACCAGTCCGGGCATGCTGTCACTCATCCGAATTACACCATTAGGGCAAGCTATAATACCCAAAGTCAGGTTTACCTGTGTTTTTTCATCGACCACCTTTTCCGGGACAGCCGTTTCTTCAATGGAAATATACAGATTGGGGTCGGCCACTGAAAGTTCATTTTTAATATCCCCGGTAATTTCTTCAACCAATGCTGCAAAGTCAGCTATTTTGGCCTCGTCAACTGCCAATACGCCAAAAGCCTCACGGGGAATAGCATTCCTCAGGCTCCCGGCGTCAATACCGGCTAACCTTACTCCCAGCCTCTGATATGCCTCGTTCAGGATCCGGAAAAACAGTTTTATAGCATTCCCGCGCCCCAGTGGGATATCTATCCCCGAATGCCCGCCTTTTAATCCTGTAACGCTTAGTTTTATCCCGGCAAACCCCATTGGCACGCCTTCTTCGGCATAAGAAAAAGTAATATTGGCATCTTCTCCGCCTGCACAACCTACATACAGTTCTCCTTCGTCTTCAGAATCAGTATTTAACAAAATCTCGCCCTGAAGTACACCGGGTTTTAACCCGTTGGCACCGTCCATACCTGTTTCTTCGGTAGCAGTAAAAAGCACTTCAATTGGCCCGTGTTCAATATCCTTTGAGGCAAGTACCGCCATTGCCAGGGCAACGCCAATCCCGTTGTCGGCTCCAAGTGTTGTCCCATTCGCCGTAACCCATTCTCCATCAATACAGGCTTCGATGGGGTCATTTAAAAAATCATGCGCCTTGTCGCTGTTTTTCTGTGGAACCATATCAAGGTGCCCTTGTAATATAACTCCTTTTAGATTCTCCATCCCGGGTGTTGCCGGTTTCCTGATAATGATATTCCCGGCTTCGTCTTTTATTGTTTCCAGGCCAAGGCCTTTCCCGAAACTGAAAATAAAGTCCTGTATCTTCTCCTCATGGTTCGAAGGGCGTGGGATTTGAGTCAATTTATAAAAGTTCTCCCACAACTCTTTCGGTTGAATATTTTTTATCTCGTCACTCATTTTTATTTTATTTTATTTTTCTGATACTTATTTATAAAAATCCTATTCATTAATATTCGGCAATTCAAGCCCATAGCCTTTACGTTTATCTTCTGCTTTTAGCAGTAAAGAAACGATAAGGGCAAGTACGGTCAGCACAATAAAAATAATCCAGGTTGTTGAGTAATTGTAGTCTATATTTTCGCCCGCAGCTTTTGCAGCAGCTACGCCAGGATTTGTTTTATCTAACACAACCCCCACCAGCAGAGGAATTCCCCACAGCCCAAAATTCTGAATCCAGAAGATCAGGGCATACGCGCTCCCCAATTGCTTTTCGGGAATAATTTTCGGGACTGATGGCCACATTGCCGAAGGAACCAGTGAAAAAGCTACCCCAAGAATTAATACGTTGAAGAAAGCCGCTACAATACTTGTTATAAAAGGGAGGTAAAAAATAACATGGACAAGGATCAACAGTAAAGAACCCAGTACCATAATAGATGCCCCTTTGCCTTTCTTATCATAAAGATTCCCAAAAAAAGGCGTTAACAACATGGTTCCAAAAGGAACGAGGCTTGGCAATAAACCGGCCCAGTTCTCACTGATCCCAAATTTGTTAACCATTAAATCGGGGCCGTATTTATAAAACGGGAATACTGCCGAATAAAACAGGACACAAAGCAAAGCAATGTACCAAAACCCCCTGTTGCCAACTATTACCCCTAAATCCCTAAACCTGAATTTATCTTCTTCGGAAAAGTCGTTCAATTTAATTTGCAGGTCCAGTTGTTTGTCTTTCACATTGTAATACAAAAAGCCAAGCAGCCCGATTATGAGAAAAATCACACCAATAAAGATATAGGTGGGGACATCGTAAGTATTTGCAATTTTGGCACCGAAAGCCAAAGGGGCAAACGACCCAAGGCGGGCAATTGCCACCTGCATGCCCATTGCCAAGGCCAGCTCTTTCCCCTTAAACCATTTTACCACAGCCTTTGAAACAGTTATGCCTGCATATTCAACACCAACCCCAAACATTGCATACCCGATTGCCACAAAAAACACCTGAGAATTTAACCCGAGTATCTCACCCTCGGTTGGTAAGATACCTTTAAAAGCTGCATACTTTATGCTCCCCCCGATAATCATTACCAAAACTGATGTAAGCGTACTGAAACGAATACCAAATTTGTCGAGGAGTACCCCTACGATCAGCAACATAACAAAAAACACATTGAACCAGCCATAAGCACTGGTAACCATCCCATAGTCCGAGCTATTCCATTCATACACTCTTTCCAGAATAGGTTTTAATGGCGAGATTATTTCTGTAAAAAGATAACCTGCAAACATGGTAAACGACAAAATAACAAGCATTAACCAACGTGTGCTTTTCGAGTCTCTCAAAGTCTTTTTTACTTCATTCATATCTGTTCATTTAACTATTTACATTTTTATAGAATCGTTAAAATAAAGAAAATAAAAGGAGGCTAAACATGACAGATACTATAAAAAAGGGTAACCTCATTTATGGCTACCCTTTAGAGACTGTCGTCATTTTTTCCGGATTATTTTCTTTATGGATCCTGTCGCGGGATAAAATTCCAGTTGGTAATCCCCATTCAGGAACTCTTCGGGGACTGGGGCAACAGTACCAAATTGCGCAACCGGCGTATGTGCCGTTGCAATGGTTTTCAACTCGTATATTACTTTTATTCCGGCCATCCCGGGCACCCGGTAATAAATCCCGCTCTCTCCCGCATCGGGGTTGTCAGACGCGGATATCTTATTTTGGTTCCCTGCCAATACATCCAGTTTCGCTACATCCAGCATAACCGGCTTCCCTGAAAGGTCGGATTTTTCCAAAACCCCTTTTTGCTCCGAAAAGCGGAAAACAACCTCTCCTTTTACCGATTTTGAAGCGGGTATAAAATCAAACCCATAGGTATAACTTTTACTCGATTTTTTGCCAACAAATAATGAAACGTATGTTTCCTCAATAGCAGAAAGTTCGTTTAAGCTCTGCTTGTATGCTTCGCCGTCAGGTGGCAACTCATCAAGGAAACCAACGGCTGTTTCAAACCGTGAAGTACGGCATTTAAAAATGAGAGCCGCTGCCTGTGCTGCTTTTTGCCCGATACTGATTCGTGTAGGAGTGAACCCGTTTGTTGAATCGCCCGGGGCAAATAAAGGTGTATCCGAAAGGTTGGTAAACTGAAAACCCTCTTCACTGTACGGATAAGATACCCTACTGGTTTTTAACAGATTGCCTGATGGGCTATAATCGGTTAAGCCTACCCCGGCGATGCACCCATCCAAAGTCAGGCTGACCAGCGATGCCGGTACTCCACTCGATTTGTATATATTTTCCGGGTCGGGTTCCGAAAACAATTCCAGTTTTATATCGTCAATTACCCACCTGGTTGACGGCAGGGTTTTTACATCTTTAATCCCCAGCAGGTCATCGGCATAGGCTGCATAAGGGCCCGGTGTATAAACCTCTTCCGTAGCTTTTACAGATATTCTTATCCCGGTACGGGGAAGTGCATATATTATACCCTCGGCATAAACAACCTCCTCCGTTATTTCATCTTTCTTTTTCGACCTCTGCCCATAAACCGGGGCGATGAATAACATGGCTATAATTATTGCAATTAGTTTCATAAACATTGTTTTTATATAATGTCCTAAAAGTATCAAAAAAATGACGCCCCCGGAAGCAGCACAAAAAAAAATCAAGCTTAAGGAGCCTACTCATCAGAGAATATCCGGGAAAAAGCCTGCCCCAATGCTTCTGTAATATCGCCGGCAATCATGGAATATTCCGATTTCCGGGCAGCAGCAATATCACCTGCCAGCCCATGCAAATAAACGCCTGCCAGAGCTGCTCGCTCAGGGGGTATGCCCTGGGCTGCCAACCCTAAAATTATTCCGGTGAGTACATCGCCGCTTCCTGCTGTTGCCATCCCCGGATTACCTGTGGGGTTGAAATAAATACGGCCATCGGGTAATGCAACGGCAGTAAAAGCCCCTTTTAAAACAACAATTATCTGGTATTCTTTGGCAAAACCCTGTAAAACTGTTAACCTTTCAAAGGAATCGGAGGCCTCTTTTGTTAACCTTTTAAACTCTCCCGGATGTGGGGTTAATATTGTGTGTGGAGGCAATTCTTTCAGCCACTCTTTATGCCCGGATATAATATTTAGTGCATCGGCATCGATTACCAAAGGTTTGTCCGTCTTTTTTATCAATTTATGCAAGGCACGGTGTGTATTTAGTTTTGTGCCGATACCCGGGCCGATACCCACAGCTGTAAAACTCCCGAGTCCCGGGAATTCGGTAAACATGAGGTCTGACTGGTCGATACTGGCCATTGCCTCTGATACAGCCGTTTGAATAATTCCATAACCCAGGCGCGGTACATGGGTTGTCAACAAACCGACACCTGCCCGCAGGCATGCCTTTGACGATAACACAGCAGCCCCCATCTTCCCGTAGCCCCCGGCAATCAATAAGGCATGGCCGACTGTCCCTTTATGTTCAAAACGTGACCGCCCGGGGATAAACCCTTTTATGGCTTCCTCTTCCAAATAAAAATATTCTGAGGGCAATTGGGCAATGCCTTCCGGATGCAGGCCAATAGGCAACACTTCCCACCTGCCTAAATATTTTTCATTTTCGGGGAATAAAAAGCTGAGCTTTGGGAATTGAAACGTCAATGTACAGTCGGCCTTTATAATATTTTCGGGGATATTCGCACTGTTGTCCTCTCCCATCAGCCCGCTTGGTATATCAATAGCTATTATTTCTGCTTTGCTTTGGTTAATAAACCGGACTAATTCAGCAGGCAAGCCTGTCAAAGCCCTTGTCAACCCCGAACCAAATAAGCCGTCCAGAACCAGGTGAGAGCCTGTCAACCCGGGGAAATCCCCCTTCCCTTTAATGCGGTGAAGGGTAACTTTGCCCTGGTCGATTAATCGTTGCCAGTTGATGGCCGGCGAACCTTTAAGCCCCTTGCCTAAATCGAGAAGGCAGGCACTGACCGAATAATCATACTCAGCCATCAAACGTGCAATTGCCAATGCATCGCCCCCGTTATTCCCCGGCCCGGCAAAACAAACCAGTTGCTTTTCGTTAGAGATATTCCTGACCAGCCAATTAACAATTTGCAACGAAGCCCTTTCCATCAGGTCAATATCGGCAATCGGTTCATTTTCGATTGTATATTTATCAATTTCAGCAATCTGTTTTGTGGTGAATATTTTCATGATTATGGATATTTCCGATAAAATTACAAAAAATAAGATTCAGACAGCTTCTTA
>UOEP01000050.1_pt1 | contig 21370 bp, 14 predicted proteins | sample 1989931 | NCBI WGS metagenome assembly UOEP01 (sample SAMEA4712198, study PRJEB27164) | hydrothermal vent metagenome | biome: marine basaltic hydrothermal vent biome; feature: marine hydrothermal vent; material: mineral | place: Pacific Ocean | collected 2011-06-14/2011-07-23 | depth 1691 m
AGAAGCTACTACTGAGGAAACAGAAGCTACTACTGAGGAAACAGAAGCTACTACTGAGGAAACAGAAGCTACTACTGAGGAAACAGAAGCTACTACCGAAGAAACAGGCCCCAAGGCCGAAGAAACGCCTGTACCCGTTGAGGAGCAGGTAAAACCTGAAGATTCCGCCGGGACTGAGGCACAAAAACCAGAATCAGGCACTAATGAGGCGGAGGATGCAGAAAGCTCAGCCGAAGATAAACCCCTGCCGACTGAAGGACAGGTAAAAGAAGAAAAACCAACTGAAACCGGGGCACCCGATATTCCTGACACTAAACTGGCAGAAGAGGCGGAAAAGGCTACTCCTACCGGGCAGGCTGAGGATAACACGGATACTGCCACTGAAGAAAAAACAAAAGGCGAAGCTAAACAGGGCAAAGGGCAAGCTGCCGCTAAAAAGAAGCCTGCTGCCGAAGAGAAACCGGACTATTCGAAGTTCTCACAGGTCGAACTGGTCAATGCACTGAGAGCTTTGCTTGATTCAGAACCAAACTGGGACATCAAATATGAGGTTGAAATCATAAAATCGCACTTTTATAAGTTGTTCCAACAGGAAGTTGAAGAGCAAAAGAAAAAATTCCTTGAAGAGGGGGGTGCTGAAGAAGAATTTAAAGCCAGGTATAACCCTTATGAGCAAGACATAAAAGACCTGCTGAAACGTTACCGCATTATGCGGATCGAGTTTAATAAAAAGCAGGAAACCGTTAAGGAGGAAAACCTCCAAAAGAAATACCAGATAATAGAAGAAATCAAAAACCTGATCAATAACGAGGAATCTATTAACAAAACATTCCAGGACTTCAGGGATTTACAGATAAAATGGAGGGAAATAGGCCTTGTACCCCAATCAAAAATGAAAGACCTTTGGGAGACCTACCATTTCCATGTTGAGAATTTTTACGACTATATTAAAATAAACAGGGAACTGCGCGACCTTGACCTTCGCAAAAACCTGGAAATCAAGATCAACCTGTGCGAACGTGCTGAAGAGCTTTTGGTTGAGCCGTCAATTATCAAAGCATTCAATACACTTCAAAAATACCATGAACACTGGCGGGAAACCGGGCCTGTGCCACGCGACAAAAAAGATGAGATATGGGAACGGTTTAAAGCCGCTACATCAAAAATAAATAAAAAGCACCAGGAATTTTTTGAAAACCGGAAAATTGAGCAAAAGAAAAACCTTGAAGCAAAGACTGCGCTGTGCGAGAAAGTTGAAGAAATTGCTAACAAGGAATATTCAAACCTCAAGGAATGGGATGAAAATTCAAAAAAACTGATAGAACTACAAAAGATATGGCGTACAATCGGGTTCACGCCCAAACGCGACAATACCAGGATTTACGAACGATTCAGGACAGCCTGCGATAAATTTTTTGACAGCAAGCGCGAGTTCTTTGCAAAAAATAAAGAACTTCAGCAGAATAACCTCCAAATGAAAATCGACCTGTGTATACAGGCTGAAAGCCTGAAAGAAAGTACCGATTGGAAAAAAACAACCTGGGACTTTGTCAACATCCAAAAAGAATGGAAGAAAATCGGGGCTGTACCCCGCAAACATTCTGAGGCAGTTTGGAAAAGGTTCAGGGCTGCCTGCGATTACTTTTTTGACAAAAAATCGGAGCATTTCTCATCAATTGACGAAGTGCAGTCAGAGAACATGAAGCAGAAAGAGCAACTGGTTGAAGAGGTGGATGGCTTTAAACCAACCGGGGATATTGAAAAAGACATGGAAATCATGAAAGATTTCCAAAGGCGCTGGACAGAAATAGGGCACGTCCCATTCCGGCATAAAGAAAGTATCCTGAATAAGTTCAGAGAAGCTATTAATAAACATTTTGATGAACTTGAACTGGATTATTCAAGGCGGAATATTTTGAAGTTCAGGAATAAAGTGTCTAATTTCTCGGAATCTTCAAGAGGGCAGAATAAAATGAGGTTTGAACGTGATAAATATATGTCAAAGTTGAAACAGCTTGAAAATGATGTGGTCCTGCTGGAGAATAATATCGGGTTCTTTACGCAATCGAAAAATGCCGAATTATTGATTGCTGATGTGAAACAAAAAATAAAGGAGTCGAAAGAAAAAATAGAGCTGCTTAAGGACAAAATACGGATTATTGACGAATACGACCAAACAGATGAATAACAGGTAAAAAACGGCTCCGGATAATCCGGGGCAGATATATAAGCCGGCTTGTTAATTAGTATTTATCAATTCAACTTTTTAGGATGATTTCCCGGCTCATAAAATTTTATTGATTAGTTTTGCAACTTCTTTATAACAAAAAAAAATACAACTTGCCAGGAACAAGATACATATTCGTTACAGGAGGCGTTACTTCTTCGTTAGGGAAAGGAATTTTAGCTTCCTCATTGGCTAAACTATTGCAGGCCAGGGGGTATTCTGTTACGATTCAGAAATTAGACCCCTATATTAATATTGACCCGGGAACTTTAAACCCGTATGAACATGGGGAATGTTTTGTAACCGAAGACGGTGCAGAAACAGATTTAGACCTCGGGCATTATGAGCGTTTTTTAAATGCTCCTACCTCGCAGGCAAATAATGTCACCACGGGCAGGATATACCAGTCGGTAATTAATAAAGAACGGAGGGGCGACTATTTGGGTAAAACTGTCCAGATAATCCCCCATATTACCGATGAAATAAAAAGGCAAATTAAATTCCTCGGCTCCAAGGGCAAATACGATATTGTAATTACGGAGATTGGCGGGACGGTAGGCGATATCGAATCTTTGCCATACATCGAATCGGTAAGGCAGATGAAATGGGAATTGGGGAACAAAGTACTGGTGATCCACCTTACGCTGGTGCCTTTTCTGGCAGCAACCGGCGAACTTAAAACCAAACCAACCCAGCATTCGGTGAAAGCATTGCTGGAAACCGGGGTACAACCCGATGTGCTGGTTTTACGCACCGAACATGAAATTGACCTGAATATACGTAAAAAAGTGGCCCTTTTCTGTAATGTCCACATAAATGCGGTAATCCAGTCAATCAATGTGTCCACTATTTACGATGTGCCGTTAAAAATGCAGGAAGAGAACCTGGACGATACGGTATTAAAAAAACTTGGGCTGCCAATCAAAGACAAGCCGGAGCTGACTGCCTGGAACAACTTTCTGGTAAAGCTTAAAAACCCTACCTCAGAAGCAAAAATCGGACTGGTAGGTAAATATGTAGAGTTGCACGATGCCTATAAGTCAATTGCCGAATCATTGGTACATGCAGGGGCAATGAACCTGTGCAAGGTTAAGATAAGGTGGATACATTCAGAAAAAATCAAGGCAGGCAATGTCGATGAGGTACTCAAAGGCCTTAACGGGATTATTGTTGCCCCGGGTTTTGGGCACCGCGGAATGGATGGGAAGATACTTGCAGCCAAATACGCCAGGGAAAATAATATACCTTACCTGGGAATTTGCCTGGGGATGCAGGTAGCTGTTGTTGAATTTGCAAGGAACGTACTAAATTTAGAAGATGCTGATTCAACAGAAATGAACCCCAAGACACAACACCCTGTTATCGACTTAATGGAACAACAAAAAGGAATAACAAACTTTGGCGGGACAATGCGGCTGGGGGCTTATGAATGCAGTATTATATCAAAAAAGTCAAACGTGTTTAACGCATACAATAAATTATCGGTAAAGGAACGGCACAGGCACCGCTACGAATTTAATAACGCATACCTTAAACAGTATGAAGATGCCGGGATGAAAGCTATTGGGATAAACCCTGATACCGACCTGGTAGAAATAATGGAAATACCCGGGCATAAGTGGTTTGTTGGTGTACAATTTCACCCGGAATACAGAAGTACCGTCTTAAACCCGCATCCCATTTTTGTAGATTTTATTAAAAATTCATTAGAGCAATAAACAAATCATGGATAAAAATTCAATCGTAGGGATTCTCTTGATTTTTGGGATTCTGGTTGTATTCTCAGTAATGAATCAACCTTCCAAAGAAGAAATTGAAGCTGCAAAGCACAGGCAAGATTCCATTGCACAGGTTGAGCTGCAAAAACAACTGCAACAGGAACTTGAGCTGAAAGCAGCTAATACTAATGAGGCAAAAGCCCTGCCTGCCGATACTGCTGCTGCTAAAGAAGCAATTATTAAAGAGTTGAAAAACCAATTCGGTGTTTTCGGGAAAGCATCATTAGGAGAAGAGGAATTTTATACCGTTGAGAATAACCTGATAAAAATAAAATTTACCAATAAAGGGGGGCGGGTTTATTCTGTTGAATTAAAGAATTACCAGACACATGATTCATTGCCGTTAATTCTTTTTGACGGGGAAAAAACCCAATTCGGGTTAAACTTCTTTGCACAAAACAGGAGTATCCAAACCGACCACCTTTATTTTACGCCCGAATTTAGTGCTAAAGATATACTGGTATCAGGGCCAGATGTAAAGAAAGGCGATGAGGGGAAGGAAAAAGCCAATAAAGAAAACCCCGGAGAATCGAAGACAATCTCGTTTAGGCTAAAGGTGGCTCCTGATAAATTTATTGAATACATTTATACCATAAACTACAACTCTTACATGGTTGGATTTGACATAAGGATTGTGGGGATGAATAACCTTATCCCATCCAACATGCCGTACCTTAATTTTGTATGGGCGTATGATGTCCCAAGGCAGGAAGCGATCTCAAAATTCGGGGAAGACAGGTACACCAACATCCATTTTAAATTTTATGACGGGGATGTTGAGGACCTGAGCCAGGGAAGGTCGGACAAGGAGGACCTGAGTACGCGTACCAAATGGATTGCATTCAAACAGTTATTCTTCAATTCAACAATTATTGCAAACGATTATTTCCCCATTGCCGAGGTCAGCTCAGATGTGTTCAAAGAAGACCCGGAATACCTTGCCAACTTTACTGCCAATATTTCAATACCTTATGATGGTAAAGGGAAAGATAATTTTGGGATGAGGTTCTATTTCGGCCCAAATCATTACCAAACACTTGAACAATATAAGATTGGGTTGGAAAACCTCGTATACCTGGGGTATGCCATTGTACGGCCGGTAAATAAATACCTTATTATCCCGGTATTTAATTTCCTTAGAGACTATATAAGCAACTTCGGTATTATTATCCTGTTGCTCACTATATTTATCAAAACACTGGTTTTCCCATTCACTTACAAGTCGTATATCTCGCAGGCAAAAATGAAAGCATTAAAGCCTGAAATAGATGAGATAACAAAAAAATACGGAAGCGATAAAGCAATGGAAAAACAGCAGGCAACAATGGCCTTATACAAAAAAGCGGGTGTCAACCCTATGGGAGGCTGTTTGCCAATGCTGTTCCAATTCCCGTTCCTCATTGCCATGTTCTTTTTCTTCCCTACATCAATTGAACTCCGGCAGCAAGGCTTCTTATGGGCACACGACCTTTCAACGTATGATTCTATTTTGAGTTTGCCGTTTACAATCCCGTTTTATGGTGACCATGTGAGCCTTTTTGTCTTATTAATGACCGCTACAACCATCATCTCAACACGTTTAAACTCGCAAACCACTGCCAGCCAAGGGATGCCGGGAATGAAAGTAATGATGTACATGATGCCTGTTTTCTTCCTGTTTTTACTAAATAATTACTCGTCAGGGCTGAGTTATTACTATTTCCTGGCCAATGTAATTACAATCGGGCAAACCTATATTATCCGCCATTTTGTCAATGACGATAAAATCAGGGCACAAATCCTTGTCAATAAGAAAAAGCCGGTTAAACGATCGAACTTTCAGAAACGCCTGGAGGAAATGTCTAAGCAACGTGGAGGGCACAAACCCAAAAGGTAACAATTCAATCCCGATACCCGGCACAGTAAAAGAAATTAAACGGTCGTACCACTATAATAGTGAGGGTTTAACTTAAAGTGAAGCCCTCACTAAAGGCTACCTACGGATACTTCGCCTGGGCATTCGTTTAAACATTTAAACGGCAATAAAATAACGTATAGAACCTCCTCCTTTTTTCTCTATTTAGTGTCCGTCTATAAAGTAAGTGTTTGGTTCAGAATGTTCGCCTTCAAGGCTTGTGAAGCACTGAAATTGGGAGTTTACTTTTGTAAATGACCAATTTCCGGGCAAGCGTAACGAAGAAGTCGGACTTTATGGACAGACACTAATTAACAAATAATTTACAAACAGTTTCGAACAAGCATTAATATTGTTCGAAAGGCAAAGGTGAGCCTTAAATTATATATATTTGCCGCCGAAAAAATAACCGGTTTTTCCAAAAGTTTTATGAAGTCAATTAAGATTATTTCTGCAGAAGAGGCTGTCAAAGTCATTAAATCAAACGACAGGGTACATTTGCATAGTGTAGCAGAAACACCGCACCTGCTGATTAATGCAATGTGTGAGAGAGGGCGTAACAAAAAGTTCCGCAATGTGCGAATCCAGCATATACATACCGAAGGGCCTGCACCTTATGCCGGCCCGGAATTTGAAGGTATATTCCAGTTAGAATCATTTTTTGTAGGGCATAATGTCAGGAAACAGACCCAGGCAGGGTATGCCGATTATATCCCGGTATTCCTGCACGAGACACAACGGTTAATCCGTGAAGGGTATTTAAATGTAAACGTGGCAATGATCCAGGTTTCGCCACCCGACAAATTTGGTTACGTATCTTTAGGCACATCGGTTGATGCAACATTAGCCGCTGTTGAAATGGCCGATACGGTAATTGCCATTATCAACCCTAACGTGCCCAGGGCATTTGGCGATGCAATGATCACCATCAATGATATTGATATATTTGTTGAAGACAACAGCCCGCTGATCACGGCATTGCCCAGTGAAATAACTGAGACCGACCGTAGGATTGGCAGATATGTTGCCGAACTGGTGGAAGACGGGGCAACATTGCAAATGGGTATCGGTTCTATCCCGAATGCTGTTTTGTCAATGCTTAATAACCACAAAGACCTTGGTGTCCATTCTGAAATGTTTGCCGATGGTATTTTACCACTCTTCGACAAGGGTATTGTAAATGGGAAAAACAAAGCTGTCGACAATGGGAAAATGGTGGCTACATTCTTAATGGGGTCAAAAGAACTGTATGATTTTGTCCACGACAACCCCGGAGTTGCCATGCAGGATGTGAAATACACTAACCGGGTGAATATTATTGCACAAAACCCAAAAGTAACAGCTATTAACTCGGCGTTGGAGATCGATATAACAGGGCAGGTTTGTGCCGATTCCATCGGGATAAAATTCTATTCCGGAGTTGGCGGGCAGATTGACTTTTTACGCGGTGCATCATTGAGTAAAGGAGGTAAGCCGATTATTGCAATCCCTTCTGTAACAAAAAAAGGAGTGAGCAAAATCTCACCAATATTAACTCCCGGAGCAGGGGTTGTCAGTACCCGTGCAAATATCCACTGGCTGGTTACCGAATACGGTGCAGTCAACCTCTATGGAAGGACATTACAGGACAGGGCAAGGCTTATTATCTCGATTGCACACCCCGACCATCAGGAAGAACTGGATAAAGCCGCTTTCGACAGGTTTGGGCCACATTTCCATTTTGTATGGGACGAAAAATAATATATTATAATTTTAAGGCAGGCCTTCGCCTGCCTTCTTTTATCCTGGATATTACAACTGGAAAAAATAAAGATATGATGGGTAACACCTTTTTTATCCATACTCAATAATACATTTGCAGAACCTTTAACAACTTAATTTATAACTTTCAAAAATACTAAGTCATAATGAACATTTCACATATTGAACACATTGGTATAGCAGTAAACAGCCTTGAGGAAGCGATTCCATTTTACGAAAATGTATTTGGGCTTAAATGCTATGCCGTTGAAGAGGTTGCCGACCAAAAAGTAAAAACTGCTTTTTTTAAAGTTGGGGATACCAAAATTGAATTACTGGAATCAATGGACCCTGAAGGGCCGGTCGGGAAGTTTATTGCTAAGAAAGGCCCGGGGGTACATCACCTGGCATTTGCTGTTGATAATGTAAATAAGGCACTGGCTGAAACCGGGGGGAAAGGGGTACGGCTAATTGATAAAACATCGAGGAAAGGGGCAGAAGGGCTGAACATTGGTTTCCTGCACCCAAAATCGACATTTGGTGTTTTAACAGAAATATGTGGGGAAGAATAACCAAATCTTTATAAATGCCGGGAAAATGAATAATCAGGATAAAATAAAAAAATTAATAGACCTGCGAGCCGAAGCAAAACTAGGCGGAGGGCTAAAACGAATTGAGGCACAGCACAAGAAAGGGAAGTTCACAGCACGCGAGAGGATAGATATGCTGCTCGACGAAGGCAGCTTCGAAGAGTTTGATATGTTTGTCACACACCGTTGTACAAACTTCGAGCTCGAAAAGAGCAAGTACCTTGGCGATGGGGTGGTAACCGGCCACGGGACAATCGACGGGCGTGTCGTATATGTTTTTGCACAGGATTTTACCATTTTCGGGGGGTCGCTCTCAGAAACATTTGCCATAAAAATTTGTAAAATCATGGATATGGCCATGAAAGCAGGCGCCCCGTTAATCGGTATCAATGACTCAGGAGGAGCACGTATCCAGGAAGGTGTCACATCGTTGGCAGGGTATGCCGAGATTTTCGAGCGCAACATTTTAGCATCGGGCGTTATCCCGCAGATATCTGCTATTTTTGGGCCGTGTGCCGGCGGGGCGGTCTACTCCCCTGCCCTCACCGACTTCATCATGATGAACGAGCAAAATTCATACATGTTTGTTACCGGCCCGAAAGTCGTAAAAACCGTTACCGGGGAAGATATCTCAATCGAAGACCTGGGAGGCGGTAAAGTCCATGCCTCTAAATCAGGGGTAGCCCATTTCCTGGTTGAAAATGAAAAAGAAGGGCTGATGCTTTTGCGTAAATTGCTATGCTACCTTCCACAAAACAACCTGGAAGACCCGATTATAACAGATTGTACCGACCCGATAGAACGGAAAGAGGAGTTCCTGAATGAAATCATCCCTGAAAGCCCTAATCAACCTTACGATATAAAAGATGTTATCCACCTTATTGTGGATTACGGTGAATTCATGGAGATACACAGGAACTATGCTAAGAATATTGTGGTTGGGTTTGCAAAATTCAACGGGCAGCCTGTAGGTATTGTGGCCAACCAGCCCAACTACCTTGCAGGAGTACTAGATATCGAATCTTCACGAAAAGCAGCACGTTTTGTACGTTTCTGCGACAGTTTTAATATACCGGTGGTTACACTGGTCGATGTCCCGGGGTTCCTGCCCGGAAGTAAGCAGGAGTACGGTGGTATCATTACCCATGGGGCAAAACTGATGTTTGCCTACGGAGAAGCTACTGTCCCAAAAATCACCATCACCTTAAGGAAATCCTATGGAGGGGCACACGATGTGATGTCGTGCAAACAGCTTCGGGGCGACCTGAATTATGCCTGGCCAACAGCCGAGATTGCTGTAATGGGTGCTACAGGTGCAGTGGAAGTACTCGAAGGGAAAAAGATACGGGAGATTGACGATGCCGAAGAAAGGGCAAAATTCATTGCCGAACATGAAGACCAATACAAAGAAAAATTTGCCAATCCATACCAGGCAGCCTCATACGGTTATATTGACGATATAATTGAGCCAATGAACACACGCTTCAGGATTATCAGGGGGCTGCAGAGCCTTGTGACTAAAAAGCTGATTAATCCGCCGAAGAAGCATTCCAATATTCCATTATAAAAACAGCCTTATGAATACAATATTATTTGTTTTACTGGCCAACACCCTGGAATTTGGTTTAACAGTGTCTGTCGTTGGTTTTTCTATCGTTATAGTTGCCCTGACCCTATTGGTTATTGTCTTCCAAAAACTGCCAAAGCTATTAAATATTAAATTTAAGAAGGTCAGCCTGGGCAGGAAAACAAAAGGTGCAGCCTACGCCAGCTCTGAGGATGATTATAATATAGAAGGGAATGTAACGGCTGCCATCGGCCTTGCATTGCACCTGTACTTCAATGAGCTACACGATGAAGAAAGCGACATTGTCACCATTAAAAAGATACGTAAAGCTTATTCTCCATGGAGTTCTAAAATTTATGAAGTAACCCAAAACTGGCCAACACGGTAAAGAACCAACCAGTAAAAAAAATTAACGACAATGAAAAAATATAAATTCACAATCAGCGGGAATCTTTACGAAGTGCATATTAAAGATATTGAAGACAGGAATGCATCGGTAGAGGTAAACGGTACAAAATACAATGTTGAAATCGGGCAGGAAGTGAAGGCTTCAAAAACACCCAAATTAATTCGTAAGCCGATTGAACAAATGCCGGGCGAAGGCCAGATTCAGAAAAAAGCATCTTCAGGCGGTTACCAGGTAAAATCACCTCTCCCGGGGACTATTATTAAAATCAATAATAAAGTCGGCGACAAAGTAACCGAGGGGCAGAATTTACTCGTAATGGAGGCCATGAAAATGGAAAACCAGGTTCAGACTGAAAAAAGCGGAGTGATTACGGCTATAAAGGTCAATGTGGGCGATACAGTGATGCAGGATGATGTTTTAATCGAAATTGGCTAACAAACCGGGTATTTTATTATGAAAAAAATTTTTCAACTACTATTTATTTTTTTTCTGCTGTTTTTACAAACTACCTATGCAGGAAATGATTCTGAAAACATTGTTCAAAAATTAACAAACGGGAAATGGATCAACAGGCACGGAGGGTATATACCCAAGCCCGTTTTTAATCCTGATAATACCGGGAAAGATAAAGGAATAAAGACAATCAAACGATTTAAGACCTTAAGTTTTGAATCCGACCATTCGTTTATCTTAGACTCGGCCAAACAGCGTTATCCCGGGAAATGGTCTATTCAGGGCGGATTAATTTTACTGAAGTTCAATCCGAAGAATGCAACCCACTTGTGGAAAAACACCAACCCAAATCAAGCCAATTCCGGTTATGCTACAACCAGCGAGGTTATCCGGCTACCTGAAAGGCTGCTTCAGATGGAGGGCGGCAAACTCACAGGAGACGGATTTGTATATAAGAACTATCCGGGCGCAGTTTCAGGATTAATCAATTTCTGGGAATTTTCAGGTTTCGCCAATGTTACCTGGGGGCACCTGGTGATGATGTTCGTAGGCCTGTTTTTTATTTTCCTGGCTATAAAGTACGACTTTGAGCCGTTGCTGCTCATCCCCATTGGAATAGGTATCCTTATCGGGAATGTGCCGATGTTCCAGGCAGTCGACTTCAACCTGCAACTGGGTGTTTATGAACCGGGGTCTGTAATGAACTATTTATACAAGGGCGTTGTCCAGGGCTGGTACCCGCCTTTGATTTTCCTTGGGATTGGGGCAATGACCGACTTTTCATCGTTAATCTCCAATCCGAAACTGATGCTGCTCGGGGCAGCTGCACAGATCGGAATCTTCCTCACATTCCTTGGCGCACTTTGGTTGGGGTTTGCACCACCCGAGGCAGGTGCCATCGGGATTATCGGCGGTGCTGACGGGCCAACGGCAATCTTCCTGTCATCAAAACTGGCTAACGGCATAAATATCATGGCTAACGGCGAAACGGTGAAAAACCTTATTGGACCCATTGCCATTGCAGCATATTCCTATATGGCCCTGGTCCCTGTTATCCAGCCCCCGGTAATCAAATTGCTGACCAGCAGGAAAGAACGGAAAATAAAAATGAAGCCACCACGGGCAGTTTCCAAAACAGAAAAAATAATATTCCCGCTGGCCGGGCTTTTGTTGACGGCCTATATTGCCCCAACATCACTCCCATTACTGGGGATGCTCTTTTTTGGGAATATTTTAAAAGAATCGGGTGTAACCAACAGGCTCGCCAATGTCGCATCAAATGCATTAATCGATATAATCACTATCCTTTTGGGGTTGACAGTTGGTGCTTCGACACAGGCTGATGTTTTCCTGACCATGTCATCCATTAAAATATTCGGATTAGGGGCAGCGTCATTCATCATTGCAACAGCCGGTGGCGTGCTTGGGGCAAAACTGATGAATGTTTTCTTGAAAAGAGGGAATAAAATCAATCCGATGATTGGGGCAAGCGGCGTTTCAGCAGTCCCCGATAGTGCAAGGGTGGTACAAATAATGGGCTTAAAAGAAGACCCGGCAAACCACCTTTTAATGCACGCCATGGCACCAAACATAGCCGGCGTGATCGGATCGGCAGTAGGTGCCGGTATTTTACTGAGTTTCCTTATGTAGTTTCTGCAAGAAAACTATCAAATTTTGCAGGGTTTGTATAGGAGACTTCTAAAAACCACTGGTGAAATGACCTTTATTTGAGCCTTTACTATTAAAAAATGTTAATTGCCCTTATTTAATTTCTTTTTACCGGTGGCTTTTAATAATTTGCGGGGTTTTTAAGGTTGCAGTTAAGCTGCACCTGTTTTTTATGGAACTAATACTAAACTAACAAGTAATGGCAAATACACAATGCACTACTTCGAAATGCCAGTTTATATGGTTGTTAATCCTCAGAGTTGCAATCGGTTGGCACTTTCTTTACGAAGGGGTTTCAAAACTTTTAAACCCTAACTGGTCTTCAATTGGCTACCTGCTCGACTCAAAAGGGTTTCTTTCATCTTTTTACCACACTTTGGCGGCAAACCCGAAATTACTGGAAATCTCCAACTTTATGAATGAATGGGGGCTGACATTGATTGGGCTGGGCCTGATATTAGGTGCTTTTACACGCGTGGCAACCTATGCAGGAATGGTACTCCTGGCATTCTATTATTTTTCACACCCGCCTTTTATCGGGTTGAATTATGCAATGCCTACAGAGGGGAGCTACCTTTTCATCGATAAAGTATTTATTGAATTTTGTGCATTGGGGGTCCTGGCACTCTTCCCCACAGGCAGGTACATTGGGCTGGACAGGTTTTTTTATAAAAAGTAATTGATACAAAAAAAATATTTGATGGAAGAGCAGAAAAAAAATACAACCCCGGAAGGAAATAATAAAAAGGGGATGAACAGGCGGGATTTATTAAAAAGCCTCGGCACTGTACCTGTATTAGGGGCAATGGCCTATGGAGTTTATAAAAAGAAAAAATACGACCACTATTTAAGTAGTAATATTGCCAGTGAACTGGGGATGTCGACTGCAGAAGCTCCTGCTGAACGGAAAACTGCACCGGGCAAACAAATCAGGATAGGGATCATTGGTTACGGAATAAGGGGGAAACATTTAGCAAAAGGGCTGGGTTTTGCCCATCCTTCAATGATTGACGAGTGGAAAAAAGGGGCAAAGGACAACATTCACGATAAACGTTACCAGGACTTCCTTGAACAGGACGACCTTAACGTAAAGATCACAGCTGTTTGCGATATATTCGATACCTACGGGAAAATGGCTCAGGAAATGGGAGCCAATGTCAACCGGGAAGGTACAGGCGGCAAAATGGGCAGCCAGCCAAAACGTTATTTAAACCATAAAGACTTAATTGCTGCCCCCGATGTCGATGCAGTGGTAATTGCCACACCCGACCATTGGCACGGGCCAATGACCAAAGAGGCCGCCAGGGCAGGGAAACATGTTTACTGCGAAAAACCGATGACTTGGACAGTTAAAGAAACTTACGAGGTGCGCAAAGCAGTAAAAGAAAACAATATTATCTTCCAGTTGGGGCATCAGGGGAGGCAGACAGCTTCGTATATAAAAGCAAAAGAAGCCATAGGAAAAGGTGTACTGGGGCCAATTAGCCTGATCGAGGTTACCACCAACAGGAACGACCCAAATGGTGCATGGGTTTACCCCATACAACCAAATGCAAACCCCGATACTATTGATTGGGACCAGTTTATAGGGCAGGCTCCATGGCACGACTTTGACCTTAAGCGGTTCTTCCGCTGGCGTTGCTGGTGGGATTACGGCACAGGCTTATCGGGCGACTTGCTGACGCATGAATATGATGCTATCAACCAGATTATGGATGTGGGTATCCCACACTCAGCAACATCTTCCGGCGGCATCTACTATTTTAAAGACGGGAGGACTGTCCCCGATGTATTGACCACCGCTTTCGAATTCCCGGAAAAAAATTTATCATTAATGTATTCGGCAACACTTTCAAGCCAGATGTCGCGGGGGAAAAGAGTGATGGGCCACGATGCATACATGGAACTCGGAAGCTCTATTTCAATATACCCTGACCCGCGTTCGACAAAATATGCTGATAAAATAAAAAGTGGGATTATTGATACTAGTTTACCAATTTATTCATACATACCGGGCAGGAAAAACGTAGATGCAACAACCTCGGCAACAGAGAGGTATTTTGCCGGGCGTGGCCTCCTGTATACCTACCGTGGCGGGAAAAGGGTTGATACAACGCACCTCCACCTCAAAGAATGGATCGATAGTATCAGGACCGGGGAGACTCCAAGCTGCAATATCGACCAGGGGTTTGAAGAGGCTATGACCGCACACATGGGCACTTTAGCGTATAAACATAAAAAACAGGTATTCTGGGATGCCGAAAACGAAAAAATTATTCTATAACCTATTCCTTAAATTTTAATAACATGGCCAACCGACGAGATTTCCTAAAGACTACAGCCGCTTTTGCAGCAGGCACAATAGTATTCCCGATGCTCTCTTGTAGCAAAGAAAAAACAATCGGGTTGCAACTTTACACCGTACGCGACAAAATAAAACAAGACCTTGACGGTACATTGAACAAATTAGCAGAAATAGGCTATAATTCAGCGGAAGCAGCTGGTTACAGTGCTACCGATGGTACTTTCTATGGGGAAAAACCCAAAGTTTTTGCTGATAAACTTAAAGGGCTGGGTATATCCCTTAATAGCAGCCATACAGTACTTGAACCCGATATGGCTGAAAAGGTTTTTACAGATGCTACCGAAGCAGGCTGCAAGTATGTAGTTTACCCACACCTTGCTGAGTCCAAGCGCCAGGATATTGACGGGTACAAGGCTACAGCTGAAAAATTAAACAAATTGGGCGAAATAGGCAATAAATACGGTATCCGGTTTGGGTATCATAACCACGCTTTTGAGTTTAAAGATATGGATGGGCAAATTGGGATGGATATCCTTATCAGCGAAACAGACCCTGAATTAGTTACATTTGAAGCAGACCTTTACTGGATTACCCGGGGAGGTTACAACCCGGTTGATTATATGAGTAAATACCCTGGCAGGTTTGAACTTTGGCATGTGAAAGACATGGCAAAAACCGAAGATATGTTCTTTGCCCCCGTTGGGACAGGGCGGATTGATTTCGAAAGTATTTTTGCCATTAAAGATAAAGTAGGGATGAAATTTTTCTTTGTTGAACAAGACCGTTTTAAAAACCTTGGCCCATTTGAAAGTCTAGAAATGAGTTTCAACTACCTGAATAGTGCCAAATGGGTTTAACCAGTCCGTATTATACCGGGCATTGGTATTTATATTATAATGAAGACTCCCGGAAAGGGAGTCTTTTTTTTGTTGGATACACAATAAAAAAACTACAGTTTACCCTTTTATAACCGCCTCAATCCCCAATCTATACGAGTTCAACCCAAATCCCATAATACAACCTTTGCAAACCGGGCCAATTATTGATTTATGCCTGAAATCCTCCCTGGAAAGAGTATTGGATATATGCACCTCGACAACAGGCGTGCTAATTGCCGATATGGCATCACGTATCGCTACGGATGTATGTGTATAGGCCCCTGCATTCATTACAATCCCATCGTACGAAAACCCGGTTTCGTGTAATTTATCAATAATCTCACCTTCAATATTCGACTGGAAATATGTTAAATCTATCTCAGGGAACTCTTCCTCCAATCCCTTGAAGAAATCTTCAAAACCCCTTTCTCCATAGATGCCTTTCTCACGGACCCCCAGCAGATTTAGGTTAGGCCCGTTGATTATCAAAATTTTCATATCTTTAAAAATAGAATCGTTTTTAAAACTTTTTGTATATTATTGCGTAGAAAAAAATTATGTTATAACTTAGCTTAGATTCCGAATATTAAAGGTAATAATATAATTTTGATATGAGTATCTAAACTTATTGCATTTAAATTTGTTTACTTAGCAAAGATAAAACTAGAAGTTATGAAATGGAAAGACAGCCAGAAGGGATATGAAAATTATTTGCGTTTAGAGAAGTCTCTATCGCAAAATTCAGTCTCGGCTTACATTAATGACATTACAAAGCTTTCCGATTTTTTAGAAAGAGACTTCAAAAAAATGGGGCCGGAGAAAGTTAAGTTGCACCATTTGAAAAGTTTTATCGAGGAATTAAACAATAAGGGAGTCAGCCCAAGGACTCAGGCACGCACTATATCCGGTATAAAATCTTTTTTTAAGTATTTGCTGATTGAAGGTAAAATAAACAGCGACCCGACATCATTACTCGAATCGCCGAAAGTGGGGAGGAAATTGCCTGAGGTATTAACAATGGAGGAGATTGACTCCCTGATAGATGCAATAGATTTAACCAAGCCTGAAGGGCAGCGTAACAGGGCTATGCTGGAAACCTTATACAGTTGTGGGTTAAGGGTTTCAGAATTAGTAAACCTGAAAATTACCAACCTGTTTTTCGAACAGGGGTTTGTTAAAATTAAAGGCAAAGCTGAAAAAGAAAGACTCGTCCCAATTAGTAAGAACGGCATATTTGAGATTAACAAATACCTGGATGAGAACCGGAAATTGTTAAAAATCGACAAAGAAAGTGAGAATATCTTATTCCTGAACAGGAGAGGCAAAAAACTTAGCCGGGTAATGATTTTCACAATTATCAAGAACCTTGCAGATAAGGTAGGTATCGAAAAGAAGATCAGCCCGCATACTTTCAGGCACTCATTTGCTACCCACCTCATAAATGGAGGTGCAGACCTGCGGGCCGTTCAGGAGATGCTCGGGCATGAGTCAATTTTGACAACTGAAATTTATACCCATCTTGACCGGAATTATTTAAAATCAACCATACATCAGTTCCACCCAAGGTCTTAGAAGCTGTCTGAAATTTTGTTTTTTTGAAAGGTTCCTCCTATAAGGGTATTTTGAATTAATATTTTATTCATACCCTTTCTTTTTTGCAGCGCACCAATCTATTTTAATACCAGCCACAATTTTAACGCTATTGTTAAGCAAATATATATTCGTACTTAATTAAGTGCTAAAAGCTGGTATTTGAAATATGAGATTGGAAAAAAAAACTATTTTTGTTTTCCGGTTAGATTTGATTTTGTTGTATTAATATATTAATTTTTAGGCAGTTATGAAAAATCTTGATTTATCGAAGTACGGGATCATCAACGTACAAGAAATTCTACACAACCCATCTTACCAACAACTCTTCGAAGAGGAAATGAAGAAAGGCCTTCAGGGGTTTGAAAAAGGACAGTTAACAGAACTGGGTGCAGTTAACGTAATGACTGGCATCTTTACAGGCCGTTCCCCAAAAGACAAATACATTGTTATGGATGACTCTACCAGGGATACAATGTGGTGGAACTCTCCTGAATCCCCAAATGACAACAAGCCGATTTCAACTGAAGTATGGAACGACCTGAAAGAAACAACTGTTAAACAGCTTTCAGGGAAAAGGCTGTTTGTAATGGATACTTTTTGTGGAGCCAACCCTGATTCACGGTTAAAGGTCCGTTTTATCATGGAAGTTGCATGGCAGGCACACTTTGTAAAGAACATGTTCATCCGCCCAACTGAAGAAGAACTGGCTGACTATGGCGAACCTGATTTTGTATCGTTAAATGCTTCGAAAACAGTTAATGAGAAATGGCAGGAACACGGGTTAAACTCTGAAGTATACACAGTCTTCAACTTGACAGAGAAAATGCAGGTTATTGGTGGCACCTGGTATGGTGGTGAAATGAAAAAAGGTATGTTTGCAATGATGAACTACTACTTGCCACTGAGAGGTATGGCCTCAATGCACTGTTCGGCTAACGTAGGGGGAAAAGGAGACGTTGCAATTTTCTTCGGCCTTTCCGGCACTGGTAAAACAACCCTTTCTACAGACCCAAAACGCCAGTTAATTGGTGATGACGAGCATGGTTGGGACGACGATGGTATCTTTAACTTTGAAGGTGGGTGCTATGCAAAAACTATTAACCTGGATAAAGAGGCAGAACCGGATATTTATAATGCAATCAAGCGGGATGCGTTGTTAGAGAACGTAACTGTTGATGAGAATGGCAAAATTGATTTTAATGATGGTTCGGTAACTCAAAACACACGTGTTTCTTACCCGATTTACCATATTGAGAACATTGTGAAGCCTGTTTCAAAAGCAGGGCACGCAACAAAGGTTATCTTCCTTACTGCCGATGCATTTGGCGTATTGCCTCCGGTTTCGAAGTTGACTGCCGAGCAAACTAAATACCACTTCCTTTCAGGGTTTACTGCAAAACTAGCAGGTACCGAGCGTGGTATTACAACTCCTCAGCCTACTTTCTCTGCCTGTTTCGGAGCTGCTTTCCTTTCATTACACCCAACTAAATACGGTGAAGAGCTGGTGAAAAAGATGGAAGCACATAATGCTGAGGCTTACCTGGTAAACACCGGCTGGAACGGGACAGGAAAACGTATCTCAATAAAGGATACCCGTGGTATTATCGATGCAATCCTTGATGGTTCAATCGAAAAAGCTGAAACTAAGATTATACCAATCTTCAACCTTGAAGTGCCTACTGCCCTTCCAGGTGTTGACCCTGGTATCCTTGACCCGAAAAATACTTACGCCAATCCTGCAGAGTGGGATGAAAAGGCAAAAGACTTAGCTGCCCGCTTCATCAAAAACTTCGAAAAATACACAGATAACGAAGAGGGTGAAGCATTGGTTGCTGCCGGGCCCCAATTAGGTTAAAACTTAATATTTAAATACTCTTTAAACCCTGCCAAAACCGGCAGGGTTTTTTATGCCCTTATGTTTAATAATGGCCTGTAAAACCTGTCCTGCCACTTCCATTTCCTATTGAATTATGTTTTGATTGAAAATTATACAACAATAAAAGGTAAATTTGAAATATAATAATGAAGTTGTTTAAAGTTAAAAACTGATATAAGTGGCACGGAAAAAAACCGGTAAAACAACTACCGCAAAGCCTCAAACGGGGAAGGGCAAAAGGGCTGCAAAGAAGAAGCCTCCCCAAAAAACCTTTGGAAGAAAACTTTTTATCATCCTGTTGAAAGCAGGGCTTGTTTCAATTTTACTGGGGGTACTGTTTTTCCTGCTCGTTTTCTGGGGAATAACCGGCCCCGTACCGTCAACCCGGCAGTTGATTCATATTAATAACCCGGTTGCTTCTGAGGTTTATTCGCAAGACGGTAAAATATTAGGGCGTTACTACATCGAAAACCGAAGCAATGTAACATTTAATGAAATTTCACCAAATATAATTAATGCCCTGATTGCCACTGAAGATGCCCGGTTTTACGAACACCAGGGCATTGACGAGGTTGCCCTGATGAGGGTATTGGTTAAGTCGATCCTGCTCCAGAATAAAAATGCCGGGGGAGGGAGCACCCTGAGCCAGCAAATAGCCAAAAACCTGTACCCGCGTAAAAATTTCGGGCCGCTGACTTTGCCTGTAAATAAATTGCGCGAGGCAATAATTGCCTACCGGCTCGAACGTATATACACAAAAAAAGAAATACTGTCCCTCTATCTGAATACCGTCCCGTTTGCCGAAAATGTTTTTGGTATAGAGGTAGCTGCCGAACGGTTTTTCAATAAGCCTCCTGCCAGCCTTACCGTTAATGAGGCTGCGGTATTGGTCGGGATGTTAAAAGCCAACAACTACTATAATCCAAGGACACACCCCCAACGGGCTTTGAAACGCAGGAATGTGGTAATCGGGCAGATGGTGAAATATGGGTTCATCTCTCAGGCCGAAGCGGAAACCTGCAAGGCTAAGGGGCTGGGGCTGAGGTACCGGGTTATTTCGTACAACCAGGGGCCTGCTCCCTACTTCATGGAACAACTAAAACCTAAATTGCTGGAGTGGTGCCGTTCGCATAAGAACGATGAAGGCGAACCGTATAACCTATATACCGATGGCTTAAAAATTACCACTACGGTAGACTACAGCCTGCAATACTATGCCAAACAGTCGGTACATGAGTATATGAAAAACCTGCAGCGGGTATTTACAAATCAACTGGCTGGCAGGGAACCGTGGCTCAATAACCCAGGCTTACTAAATTCTTCAATCTCCTTGTCAGAAAGGTACAAGAGCCTAAAGGCCGCCGGTAAAACCGGGGAGCAAATCAAACAGTCGTTCAAACAAAAAATACATACCACCCTTTTTTCCTGGGACGGGTTAAAAAATGTTACCACTACCCCACTCGACTCATTAAAATATTACCTCAGGCTGTTGAATACCGGATTTATAGCTGTTTCCCCTCAAACAGGGGCAGTGAAAGCCTGGGTGGGCGGTATAGATTTCCGCTTCTTCAAATACGACCATGTAACGGCCCCAAGGCAAACCGGGTCAACATTCAAGCCTGTTGTTTACCTCACGGCACTTGAAGAATCTATTAGCCCGTACAGCTATTTTGAGAACAAACAAAAGGTTTACACCGGTTACCAGGACTGGTCGCCAAGGAACTCCCACAATGAATATAAAGGGTATTATTCCATGGAAGGGGCATTGGCACAGTCGATTAATACAATTGCGGTGGAGGTGCTGATGCAAACAGGCATATCAAATGTGGTTAAAACCGCCAGGAACCTGGGCATCACAGCCGATTTGCCCAAATATCCTTCGTTGGCACTGGGTGTTGCTTCCATTTCGTTAAAAGAGATGGTGCAGGCATATAGTGCATTTGTTAACGGAGGCAAGCCTGTTACTGTAAATTACCTGTTGAAAATAGAAGGCCGCAACGGGAATGTACTGGAAACATTTGAGTACGAACCGGAAGACGATGCTGTGGTGTCTCCGGAGAATTGTAAAATACTTATCCAGATGCTGGAAGAGGTGGTCAATAGCGGGACAGGGAAAAGTATCAGGAGCGTATATAAAATAAAAGGCGACTTTGCCGGGAAAACAGGCACTACCCAAAACCATGCTGACGGCTGGTTTATTGGCATGGCCCCCGGACTGGTTGCAGGCTGCTGGGTGGGTGCCGATAACCCCGGTATTCATTTCCGTAGTATTACCTATGGGCAGGGTGCCTATATGGCTCTGCCAATAATTGGGAAATTTTTCCATAAAATGTACAAAGACCCCAGGTTTAAACAGTTGCAATACAACCATTTTGACCCACCTGGCCCTGAA
>UOEP01000209.1_pt1 | contig 21310 bp, 18 predicted proteins | sample 1989931 | NCBI WGS metagenome assembly UOEP01 (sample SAMEA4712198, study PRJEB27164) | hydrothermal vent metagenome | biome: marine basaltic hydrothermal vent biome; feature: marine hydrothermal vent; material: mineral | place: Pacific Ocean | collected 2011-06-14/2011-07-23 | depth 1691 m
AATCCTTTGCATATGGTTATTTTCAATTTTATGCTACAAAGATAATCCAAATTCCTCAAAGTTTTACAATTTATTTAGTTTGAGGAAATTTCTTATGGGTTAGTTTTGTTCTGGTGCTGCCTAACGTATGAATATAAACCATTGGTTTATATTCCGCTTATATAAGTTCTTTTGTAATTTATTCAATATTAATCGTTTAACACTTAAAATCGTATCCAATGGGCTTTTTATTTTTGCAAGAGGTTTTTTTAGTAATTATGGGTGTAAATCCCGGCAAATATTTTTTTAATGCCGAATAGCCAATAAAAGCGGCCCCATTAATTGCAGTGAAAAAAGTATTAAGGTTGAAAGGGGATAGGATTTTCACAACCCACAGATGTTTGTGGGCCTCGGGTGAAAAGATTATTTGGGGCAACTGGTTCAAAGTTTGGTTATTTTTTAACCAAATGTAAGCAATCTGATGTTTAGAATCAACAGGTAAGTATAAAAACAGGATTAATTTTTGGGTATTTTAGCCTGAATAATTCATGAATTTTAGTCATGAGAAGTCAAAATACAAAGAGTACAGGTAAGCGCAGGTTTTCGACTCACAGGAATAGCCTAAGCTATTTCGAGAATCGGAAAGTGAGCATTGCCTTTAATCACAGTAGTTTGGCTTCGCAATAGAACAATTTGTGAATTATTCCTTTAAGAAATAAAAAAAAGAAAAAATCTAAAATAAGGAATGTAGAATCAGGAAGTACTGTAATAGTGAGGGCTTCACTTAAAGTGAAACCCTCACTAAAGGCTATAGAAATTGATTTTGCAGCAGCACGGTGCATAGTACCTTAGAAGAGGAAAGGCTGCCTGAGATTCTTACCCTTTCCAGAAGGACCTTGAGAACAACACCAATACGGTAAATAGTTCCAACCGGCCCAATAACATCAAAAATGATAAGAACCATTTCCCTACAGGGTGGATGTGCATAAATGTTTCTGTTGGGCCAACATTCCCAAGCCCGGGGCCAATATTCCCCAAACAGGTTGCCACAGCTCCCATCGATGATTGTAAATCGGGTTCAATTATAGAAAAGAGTATTGTGCTGAGAATAAAAATCATAAAATAAATGATAAAAAAGGCCAATACATTGGTCACAATTTTAGTGTCGACCGTATGTTTGTTGAACCGTACCGGGATAATAGCATTGGGGTGTACCATCCTTTTGAGTTCATAATAACTATTCTTGAGCAAAACAACAATACGCATTATTTTTACCCCGCCCCCTGTGGACCCGGCAGAACCCCCAAAAAAGAATAATGCGAAAATCAGTATTGTGAGGAACGGATACCACAGCAGATAGTCGGCAGTAACATAGCCTGTTGTGGTAATTATAGATACGACCTGAAACAGTGAATCGCGAAAAGCTTTTTCAGTGCTTATATTTTTAGTAATCAGCAGCCCTGTAAAAATCAGGGCAACAAAGATCAGGATAAAAAGCAGGTAGTACCTAAACTCCTCGTCTTTAAGTACTCTGTCGAGTTTGCCGGTTAAGGCACAATATGACAGTGAGAAATTGGTTCCTGCCAGAACCATAAAAACAATAATTACATAATGAATAAACGGTGAGTCCCAAAAGGCTATACTTGCCTGTTTTGTCGAAAAACCACCTGTAGCCATAGTTGTAAACGAATGGCAAATGGCATCGAAGAAACTCATCCCTCCAACCCAAAGCAAAAAGGATTCTGTAAGGGTAAATAACAAATATATCCCCCATAGAGTTTTTGCCGTTTGTTGTATTTTAGGGCTTATCTTATCGGGTACCGGACCGGGTACTTCGGCGGTGTATAGCTGCATCCCCCCTATTCCGAAGATAGGTAAAATTGCCAGGGACAGTACAATAATCCCCATACCCCCAAGCCATTGGGTTGCACTTCTCCAAAACAGTATCCCTTTCGGCAATGCTTCTATATTATCAAGTATCGATGAGCCTGTTGTTGTAAACCCCGAGATTGTTTCAAAAAAAGCATTTGTGAAATTGGGGATCGAACCGCTTAAAATATATGGGATGCTTCCAAAAAAGGAAAAAACAACCCATACTAACGTTACAATGGTAAAACCTTCTCTTTTGCCAATATTTGTTGACGCTTTCCGGGTAAATACAATTAGCAGCAGTCCGAGTACTATACAAATCAGGGATGAAATTACAAATGCATGGATATCGCTTCCTTTATAAATTATGGCGACAACCATAGCAACTAACATTGCTAAACCCTCAACCAAAAGTAAGAATCCAAGAGCCCTTAAGATTAGTTTAAGATTTACCATTTTATATTACTTACGAGGTAAGGTTACTTAAAATATCTCTCTAATTTTTTTATACCTGAGGGGAGCGTGAACACAACAACTTTATCTCCCACCTGGATTTGGGTGTCTCCATCAGCGACATACCCCTGATTCCCCCGGATAATACCTCCGATTGTTGCTTCTTCAGGGAAATTAAGGTCTTTTATCGGGGTTTGTGTTATTTTAGCATTTGGCTTGGCAATAAATTCAAAGACTTCGGCATCGGAAGCCGTAAGGCATTTTACATTTGATATTTCAGCATTCAATGTAAACTTGTAAATATAGCTTGCAGCAATCAGCTTTTTATTGATGAGGCTACCGATCCCCATATTTTCGGCAATCCCCATAAAGGCAAGGTTTTCAACTTCGGCTATGGTGCGCCTTACACCAATCGATTTGGCAAGGTGGCACGACAGGATGTTGGTTTCGGAATTCCCTGTTACCGCTACAAATGCATCCATTTTTTCGATACCCTCTTCCTTCAATAATTCAAGGTTTCGCCCATCTCCGTTTATTACCAGTACATTCTCGAACCTGTCGGCAATCTGTTCGCAACGTTCAAGGTCATTCTCTATTACTTTTATCCGGTACTGGTCGCCTAGTTTCTCAATTGCTTTTTGGGCAATCCGGCTGCCGCCCAGTATCATAATATTCTTAACCTCAAATGGTTTCTTCCCTGCCAGGTCGAAAACCACCTGTTGTTTGTCTCTTGTGGTGATGAAAAAGACTATATCACCATCCCTGATATAATCCTTGCCGTGAGGGATTAATGTTTTATTTTCACGGTTTATTGCTGCCACCAGGATGCCTTTATTCTTTAATGACAACTCCTGGAGTTCATTATTAACAATAGGTGCATTGTCCCTGATTTTGATACCCAGTAAAATTAAGATGCCATTTGAGAATTCGATTAACTGGCGGGTGCCGGTTTGTTTTACCGATGCAACAATCTCTTTTGCAGCCAGGCTTTCAGGGTAAATAAGTTCTTTAATCCCCAGGGTTTCGAGTTTTTTCCGGTATTGTGGCTTCAGGTACTCCGAATTATTTATACGGGCAATAGTCCTGCCAACTCCCAGATAGGTTGCCATTAAACAGGCTAAAACATTTCGTTCTTCAAACGGCGTAACCGCAATGAACAAATCGGCTTTAGCAATACCTGTTTCTTTAATATCATGGAATGAATGAGCTGACCCTGCTATGGTTAGCAAATCAACTTCCCTGCTGATAATTGCTAACTTTTCGGGAGAGTCATCCAGTAAGATGATATCATGTTTTTCATTTGCAAGCATTTTTGCGAGGTGTGTTCCTACCTCTCCTGCCCCTGCAATAACTACTTTCATATATCTTTCCAATCTTAAGCCGTGACAAAGTAACGTATAAAGTGTGATTACTTCCAAAGAAAATAAACTTTTTCTATGTTTCATCACTAAATTCTTAACTTTCTTTTTATCTGAAGTTGTTTACAATTCCAAAACAAATGCCCCATCCTTTTTAATATTTACTATATCTTTATTTTCATTGGCAAAACTATGGTAAGTAACAATATGCTTTGCTTTTAATAAACCGGGCTTCACCCTTCCCTGCAAAATAATAATATCAATTGGGAAATTGTTCCTGTTTCCACCCAATTTACTCCCAATCACGATTTGTTTGCCATAGAAAGAGATTACCCCCGAATTTAAATAAAAACAGTCGTTGTCAAAAGAATCCATGTACGACAAATAAGTTGGTTGTTTCAAATGCAGGTTTGTTATTACATTATTAACCGCTTCATATCCAAACCGGCTTATTAAGCCCCCGTTTTCATAAACAACAAAGTTTTCCCCGCCTGAAATGAGATGGATGAGAATATTATTCCCTGAATTATATACAATAATTTTTTTCTGCGTTAAACAATTGTACTTAAAATACAGGTTCGCTGCCATAATAAGCGCAAGAAGTACCAGGAATGAAATGAAATAACCAGGTTTCCGTGAAGATATAAACACCATAACCATAATGATTGACAAGCACAACATAACAAACTGCATACCACTCAGGTGGATGTTTTGAACTGACGAGCCAGGCAAGCTTTGTATCCATTTTAATATTTCGTACACAAACCCCAATGTGCCACTGGCAACTATTGCCAATATATTACTAACAACCGGGAAGAAAGAAAATACTATGATAGAGAACCCTAAAAAGATAAAAATGAAAGCTGCCGGAATAACAATAAAATTAGAGAGTATCGAATAAGTAGGGTATTGGTTGAAATAATAAAGGATAAACGGGAATGTTGTTATCTGTGCCGCCACCGAAACGCTAAACAGAGCCCAGGCCTTATCGGCCAGCCAATATTTTGGGCTGAATAATTTATAAATCCCGGGTTGAAAAAATACAATGCCGAATACTGCCGAATAGGAGAGCTGGAACCCAACATCGGATAGCAGGTTTGGGTTGATTACAAGCAGTAAGAAAGCTGATGATGCCAACGTATTGTATATATTTGCCGGGCGGCGCAGGTTTTCTCCGATAATGACAATACTAAACATGGTTGCAGCCCTTTGTACAGACGGTGATAAACCTGTAATCAGCGCATAAGACCATAAAATTGCAATTGCCAGGCATATAAAGGGTACCCTCCCTTTGGGATTCCTTTTTAAAAACCCAAGAAGAAAATTAATAATCAGATAAATGATTCCTACATGCAACCCTGAAACCGCCAGCACGTGCATTGCCCCTGTCGATGAGAATACTGATTTTACATCGGGGCCAAGTGCTTCTTTATAGCCTAGTGTTAAAGCCGATAAAATTGCAAACTTCTCATCAACAATATTATTTTCCCTATAGGTTGAAATAAGCCTCCCCCTTATTCTCTCTGCACATATTGTTGGTGAGAACAGGGGATTGGAATAAGAATCCTCCACCCTCCAGTTATTTGAAGGGATATAAACCTGCCGGTAGATTCTCCGCTTTTCAAGATAACCCTTATAATCAAACTCAAAAGGGTTGCCCGGGTTATAAATAATAGCCGGCTTTGCCTTAAACATGATCCGCTTTCCTGCCGACAGGTGTGAAATAAGGCTGCCTTCCTGGAAATAGGCAATAACCTTTTCTTTGGTTCTTTGTACCGAGCCGTTCACCAAAAAATGCGATAACAGGAGTTCTGCTTTAAATGACCTGCTTTTTTTAGCAGGCATCTCCAGCAGGGTGCCTACGTAAAAATTACCTGAACAGAGGATAGGCTTTTTATTGTATTGCCGGTACCTGCAGAATCCTGTGCCTATAAGAAAAAGTGTAATGAATAATACGGCAACCCGATTCTTAAAATAAGTCTTCCGGGTATTTAGTAATGCGATTATTATCAGAAAAACAAGGAATATTGCAAGAAAGGAAAGGTTTATCTTAATGTAAATAAAATGTGCGGCTACAATACCAAAAATGTATGCAGCCAGTATTCTCAGGAAAGGTATCGTATGAAAGGCATTTTTCACAGGGGGCTTCATATCTTTGTTTATGTTATAAGCAAAGATATGAAAATATTGGCTTATTTACCAGGGATTTTTATCCGGTACGGGGGGTTTATCTTACCTTTTGTAATATTGCTTAATTTGCTTTTAAGCAACCGCTTTTTTAAAGGAGAAAGGTAGTCGATGAATAATATGCCTTCCAGGTGGTCGTATTCATGTTGAATAATCCTTCCCGCATACCCTTTATAGGTTTCTTCGTGTTCATTAAATTCCTCATCCTGGTAGCGGATGGTAACGGTATCCGGGCGGATAACATCTTCCCTTATCTCAGGCAGGCTTAAACATCCTTCATTCATTGCCCATTCATCACCCGAGGTTTCAATAATCCGAGGGTTGATAAATGCCTTTTTAAAATCTTTCAGCTCAGGCTCCTCATCAGCACCTGGTGATGCATCAATAATAAATATACGTAGCGACTTCCCAACCTGTGGAGCCGCCAGCCCAACACCATCTGAATGGTACATGGTCTCCCACATGTTTGCAAGAAGTTCTTGCAAATTCTCAAAATCTTTATCAATTGGCTTTGCGACCTTCCTTAAAGCCGGGTCGCCATATACCGTAACAGGATAAATCATTGTTTATATCTTTTCCGCTCAATAAACGACTGTAAAATTATGGTTGCACTGATAGCATCGACCAATTCTTTATTCCGCCTCCCCTTTTTTTTAACACCTCCGTCAATCATTGTTTGAAATGCCATTTTTGAGGTAAACCGCTCATCTGCCAGCTCAACAGGTATCTCAGGATAGAGCTTTTGTAGTTTTTTTATAAATGGATTTATATAACGAACAGCTTCCGAAGCCTCATTGTTCATTTGCCGGGGATAGCCGACAACAATGCATTCTACTTCCTCTTCCCGAAAATAATTACCTAAAAAATCAAAAATTGTATGTGCCGGCACAGTTGTCAATTTGCTGGCAATAATTTTTAAAGGATCGGTTACTGCGAGCCCAACTCTCTTTTTTCCGTAATCAATTGCTAATATCCTGCCCAATTTTTTTTTACAAAAATAATATTTAACCTGAATTTGTGCTGTTTGGGCAGTTAATCTTTTCTTTGTAATTTTACGGCCGGGAAGTGATGTATTAACTCAGCCTTTTTTTATTTAACATAAACACCATAGGATTCCCCTTTTTTTATGATTGAAATTTAATATACAAAAAAATGAAGTCGATTAAAATATATCTTCAGGCCATTCTTGTTTTTTTTAGTCTGGAAGTTATTCTTATTTCACCATTAGTTGCGCAGGAAGAGAACCTGAATGTATTGGAGGACTGGGTAGAATGGAGCAATGGGAAGAATATGCTTCCTTTGCACCTCGGTAAGCAGGCATATAAGTTACTGGATCATCGGGAGCAGGAAATTTCACTACTAAAAAACGAAAATGATTGGCTCGCGAGGCAAAAAAAGGTAAAAGGCCTTTTAATGGATGCCGTAGGCCCTTTACCTGAGAAATCTCCGTTGAACCCAAAGGTTACAGGGGTAATTTATAGAGATGGGTACAGAGTTGAAAAAATTATTTATGAATCATTGCCGGGGTTTTATGTAACATCTTGTTTGTTTATTCCTGAAGGCGTGAAAGGAAAAAGGCCGGCAATACTCTATGCAAGCGGCCATTCAGACATTGCGTTCAGAAATGAAACCTACCAGCATATTATTATCAACCTGGTGAAAAAAGGGTTTATTGTTTTTGCAACCGACCCGTTTGGGCAAGGTGAACGTATGCAGTATTACGACCCGGAGACGAAAGCTTCCAGTATTGGGAATAGCTCAAGTGAACATACTTATGTCGGCAACCAGTGCCTAATCTCGGGAGTTACCACAGCAAGGTATAGCGTGTGGGATTGTATCAGGGCCATTGATTACCTTTGTACAAGAAAAGAAGTAGACACTAAGAGAATCGGGATGACAGGCCGCTCCGGCGGAGGTATGCAAACAGCATACGTTTGTGCCTTTGACGAACGCCTGGCTGCGGCAGCCCCCGAATGCTACATAACCAGTTTCAGGAGGCTGTTCGAATCAATAATGCCTCAGGATGCAGAGCAAAACTTCTTCCACGGGATTGCTTATGGGATCGACCATGCCGACCTCCTTGAAGTACGGGCTCCAAAGCCTACCCTTATAATTGCAACTACCCGCGACTTTTTTAGTATACAGGGGACCAGGGAAACATATTCTGAAGTAAAAAAAGCCTATAAAGCCTTTGGGGTGGGGGATAACTTACGGATGACGGAGGATGATAACGTTCATAAATCCACAAAAAAGAACAGGGAAGCTATGTATGCTTTCTTCCAGGAAACACTCGGCCTCCCGGGAAGTTACACCGATGAAGATGTTGAAATAATGGACGAGAAAGAACTATTTGTGACACCTACCGGGCAACTGGCCAATTCTTTTGGGGGCGAAACGGTTTTTAGTATTAATAAAAAAGAAACCAAAAAGTTGATTGAGAAACTGGAAGCCTCAAGGGAAGGCAATGGAAAACACATTCCCCAGGTGGTTCAGAAGGCGAAGGAGCTTTCAGGCTATAAAGTGCCTGAACGGCATTCGGAGCTGGTTTTTCGGGGAAGGTATCAGCGGGATGGATATTCAGTAGAACTTTATGCACTCCGGGGGGAAGGCGATTATGTTATCCCTGTTTTGTTAATGATACCCAAAGGCGGCACGAGTTTCCCTGCGCTTGTTTACCTTGGCCCGGAAGGGAAAGATAGTATTGCAGCCCCAAATGGGAAGGCAGAGGAACTGGTAAGGCAAGGTTTCATGGTTGCTGTGCCCGACATGATTGGAACAGGGGAAACCAAATGGGAAAGATACCCCCCGAGGGCACAGGGTTACCCGGCACAGCTTATTGGCAGGAGCATAGTAGGCATCCATGCAAGCGATATTACGAGGCTCGTTAATATGTTGAAAGAGCGTAATGATGTTAAAAAAGACAGGATAGGGACGATAGCTTATGGGGAACTTTGCCCGGCACTTTTACATGCAGCAGCATTCGACTCATCGCTCAACAGGGTGGCCCTGGTAAACCCACCCATCTCCTATCGCGATATTGTAGAAAATAAAATGTATAAGTATGGCTTTTCTTTTTTGTGGGGCGTTGCAGGCGCCTTAACAGCTTATGACCTCCCCGACCTTGCAGCTGCCATAGCCCCCGGGAAGCTATTAATGCTTGATATTGTGGATTATTCAAAGAACCCCGCCCCTAAAGGATTGATAGAAAAGGAATACAAAATTACAAAATCTGCATATTCAAAGGATAACGCGCTCAATAACTTTAAAGTTGCCCGTTCAGATACCGAAAACCTGTCAGAATTGTTGGGGGATTGGCTGTTCCGGTAATTAGAGACTGTTTAAAAATTATCCTTTACGTTTATTATGCGTCTTTTTCCGTCATCTTTTAGCAATTTATCGTTAAATACAGTATTGTATTCGCCTCTAAATTGCTTTATCTGACAAAAAGATACACTATAATAATTCATAAAAATAAAATTTAAACAGCCTCTTAATATTTGTATAATCATTCATTGTTTAAGTATATTTGCAGGACTTTCAACCGGTAGCGTAACCCATGGGTGTAAATGGAGGTATTCCGGCAGGTAGCGTTACATATAGGGGTTCTTTAACTTTAAACAACTTCATAATAAAAGGGCAGCGGAAAATATGGCTAAAGAAATTGAACGGAAATTTATCATTGACAAAAATATATGGCAGCCAACCGGTAAAACACTCCCCATCAGGCAGGGCTATTTATCAACCGACCCCGAAAGGACTATAAGAGTCAGGATAGCCGGAGAGGATGCGTTTTTAACTATTAAAAGTAAAGGTACAGGCATATCGCGCGATGAATACGAGTATAAAATACCATACAGCGATGCAGGTAATTTATTACAGTTAGTTGCATACCCGCCAATCGTAAAAACCCGGTATAAAATTGTTTTTGAAGGGAAATTGTGGGATGTGGATGTTTTCTCAGGAGAAAATGAAGGATTGATACTTGCAGAGGTTGAGTTAGATTCGGAGGATGAAGTAATTACCTTGCCTAAATGGGTAAAATACGAAGTAACAAACGATGCCAGGTTTTTTAATTCTTATTTAACGGCCCATCCATACAAGCGGTGGGAAGAAAATTCCTGAGAAACTGTCTAAATCTTGTTTTTTAGGCAGCTTCTGAGTCTTTCCCAGGGCAGATATTTGGCAAAATTTTTGATTGTGCCCGTATACCATTAAGTAATTTATTTCGTTTGAAAGAATAAAAACGGCAAATTTATGAGATTTAAGTACTGTTTCCTGATTTTTCTTTTTACTCTATTCCTAAATCCTCTTTTTAGTAAAGCCCTTTCAAAGAAAAAGAAAGTTGATACAGCCGAAACAGATTCCATTCAGGCCAATATCAACTACCTGAAACAGTATTTTATTACCAATGGATCGTGGCATACCAGTAACCCGGAAATAAGGAGGAATGTAGAAGGATTAATCCATTTCATACAGGACCGGCCGTTGGATTCGATTATAAAAAACATTGCGCTTTACCATCAGAATCCGGGAATGAATTATGTAACCAGGCTACCCGGGAGTGTCAGCGATACCCTGGCTATTAAAGGGTTTGTCCCGGCTACAGAATTAGACAGTGCACTAAAGCAAATAGAAATATCCGTATTGTCAGATTATCAGGGCAAAGAAATTATTGTCCCTATTGGACTCATCAGAAGGGTTGAAGATGAGGCAAGGACAATACCTCCCGGGGAAGGGATGGTACTATTCAAAGATTCGGTTTATATTATGCCCGACAGCCTGAGGTTCCTTGATGCTATACCGGATAGCCTGATTCGTACAGTTAAAGATTTCCAGAGGATCGTAAAACTCGACAGCATCAGGAATTCGTATGTCGAAAACCACAGGAAGGCATACAATGATTCGATTGTAAAAACGTACCGCGATTCGGTGATCTTAGCTTACCGGCAAAACTTTATCCGGGATGTCATCAATTCAAAAAAGAAATGGCTGTCGGATTCTGTAAAACTCAATAATTTTGAGCTTGTAAAGTCATACAACGACTCGATAATCCGCCAGGTAAACGATTCGATAGCAAATGTATTAATGTCGCTTGCAAGATATGCAAACTCAATAGACACCTTGCAAATATGGTTGAAAAACCTAAAAAATGAATCTTCCGGGATATTGTTAGGCAACAACCAGCAGTATACCAGGATATGGCTGAAGAATGAACAAAATGATTCGCTTAGTGTATTGATAAAAACTATGGGTAAAGATACCTTGCAAATGCTTCTTGATGATGGGATTACTTTTACCCGTTTTACTCAAAGAGAATCAAGGAAAGTGAAATTTGAGAGTTTTAAGGGCGATTATAAATTAGATGAGATACGGAAGAGATACAAGGTGGAAACTCCCTGGAGGCTGGAAGGGAATGGTAATTTTGGTTTCACACAAGCCTATCTTGATAATTGGAAAAAAGGGGGGCAGAGTGCTATTTCTTTGTTAACGGTACTGAAAGGGTCAGCCATTTATACCAACAAAAAATTTAAGTGGGAAAATAACGTGGAAATCCGGAATGGCTGGATACAATCGGGTGGAGTAGGAGAGGGAATCCGCAAAAATGATGATAAACTGGAAATTATATCACAAGTTGGTTTAAGTGCATTTAAAAAGTGGTACTATAGCGCAGAACTTGATTTTGAAACACAGTTCTTCAGAGGATATAAGTACCCCGACCATGTTACGCCCATTTCGGAGTTCCTCAGCCCGGCACGTACACTTTTCAAAATAGGGATGGATTATAAGCCAAGCAAAAAGCTCTCTGTTTTTATTTCCCCGTTTACTGCAAAACATATCTCGGTGAGGGATACTGTTAATATTGACCAAACCAAGTTTGGTATTGATGAAGGTAAAAAAAGGTTTTGGGAGCCCGGGTTAAATACTGATATTAAACTTAGGATTGATATCGCCCCGGATATTAAATATGAGACGAAATATAAGATGTTCATTAACTATATCGAGCCGTTTAAGAAGCTTGATATTAATTGGGAGAATCAGGTAACCATGCAATTGACAAACCGCATAAACATGCAAATGATGCTCCATTTGTTGTATGACGACAATGTGCTTTTTAGTGAGACAAGAGTTGTAAACGGGGTGGAAGAAGTTGTAAGGGTACCGAAACTTCAGGTTAAAGAATTAATTACCATTGGGTTTTCATACAAAATCAATAAAAAGATATACAAAGCAAAAACGTTAATGTAACTTTTTCGATAATGGATAAAACCGCTAACTTTGTCAGAAAGGAGACCACAGATGCAAGAATATAAAGAATATTTTATCCTGCCGGCTGGCCGGGAAGAGATATACAATGCTCTGACCAATAAGGTGATGCTTGAAATATGGACCGGCGAACCGGCAGAGATGAGCGAAGAGCCGGGTTCTGACTTTTCGCTTTGGGACGGCAGCATAACGGGCAAGAACCTTGAATTCGAAAAGGATAGGAAAATTGTACAGCAATGGTATTTTGAAGGGCAGGAAGAACCCTCAATAGTTACTATAAAGTTGCATCCTCACAAAAAAGGGACAAGTATTGAATTAAAACACACGAATATCCCGGATAGTGCTTACGAAAATATTACAGAAGGGTGGGAACATGAATATTTTGCAGCTCTTAGCCAGTTATTTGAAGAGTAAAAGGGTTCGCCCGCATTTAAATCTTCAATACCTGCTCATAAGCTTCGTCATAGAATTTCCGCAGGTTCCTCCATCCAAAATGGAGAGCTGCTTCTTCTGACTGGTAACGCAGGGCAATCCGTTCCCTCCTGTTCATCTTTACGAAATTGAAAAGTATATTTGCCAGTTCTTCGGCCGAATCGTGAAACCTCCGGTGTTTCCTCCTGGTAATGTATATCCCCTGTTCTTCATAATCAGGGATATTTTTTAACACATAATCACCAAATCCTGACAGGTCGCTGGTAACCGAAGGTATCCCACTGGCCAGGCACTCAAGCGGGGTGTAACCCCACGGTTCGTAATAACTTGGGAAAATACCCAGGTGGCAACCCCTTACAAACTGGTTGTAATCCAAACCGAACAATGGATTGGCAACCGTAATAAAATCAGGGTGGTATACAACCTTCACTTTATCATCTTTATTGTTGACCAGGTTCGAAGTCCGTAAAGTATTCAGTATCTCATCGTGGGAATTATCTATCAGGTTGTGAGTGACAACTGTAGGTAGCTGGGTTGATTTCCACCCCTGAACCAGGCGCCTGAGTTTCAAACTTAAGTGTTCATCTACTAATTCGTTTAACCGGGGGAAGGTATACGCTCCGTTATTGGAAGTTACATTCATGTAAAGGCGTTGCCCAACCTGCTCCTGTATCTCTTTGCATACGTTCTTGATTTCATCAATTTGTGCGTGAGAATGCAGTACCTGAGGATTGAATGAATGGAAAGGCTGGCGGGTTACAAAAAAGGTTACTACTGTGCGGTCGATATTTGCTTCCTTCATCTTCCAGTTTAACCTTGCCAGGGCTTCCAACGTTAAATTGTACCCTTTGTTATGGAACTCATACCTCCCGGAAGTAAAGAAATAGATGGTATTTTCCAGGTCGAAAGAGTAACTTTGGAAAAAATGCCCCATCACAAATTCATTGATCTTTTCTTTATAATCCATGTGAAGGGTTTGCACCTTATGCAATACCTCAAACCTCCTGATATTGATGCCGTTTGGAAGGAGTTTCTCAGGCTTGCGCCCCAGCAGGTATTCACATTCTTTGGCGGTGATATCGCTAACGGTGGAAAAGATATGAGCCCCGTGTGCGGCCGCCCGTTCGATTTCTACCAGCGGCAGGATATTGAATCTTTTCGCTTCATCTTCCCAGTTGTATACAGGAAGGTGGTCATAAAATTGCACATCGTTCATTGCCAGGTAACGGCCAAGCATTGTTGCATGGGTTGTAAATACAATTTTTATGTCTAAATTATCTTTTCGTAAACTGGGGATGGATACCCCTGCCATCCATTCATGGAAGTGGGCTATTATTTCTGTCCCCAGGAGTTTTTTTTCGATTATGATTTTGAAAAACAGTTTTACCAGGTAGCCAAATGCCATTACTTTATCCAGCAACTCATCGCCGGGCGGGAGTGAAATACCATGGTTTTGCCAATATTCATATTTAATCTCATCCAGCTTATTTATTGCTAAAAAGGGGTTAATCAGCACAACATTCGGCCTACCTGAGATTATCCATTTCCCATACCTGACATCATAACCTTGTTCGCAAAGGGCTTTGACCACCTTGGCAACAGGGTCTTCTTCATCTGTTGCCGGGTCGAAAGACGAAATCGCCTCCTTTTCAATATAAGGGCCAATCAGGCAATAGTTCTCACTTCCCCGTACGTCAATAACCGAAGGGGCCTTTGACCGGATGACTGTGTAAATACCTCCGACCTGATTGCAAACTTCCCATGCGCACTCAAAGAGGAAGCTGCTGCCTTTTTCCGTTGCCTGATTAACCATCTATATAGATTTAAATATTGTGTATTGGTAAACCTGCCTAAATTTAATTTTATGTTTGGTAAAATGCAACTTTATATTGCTGCTATAAAAAAAGATTGATCCTTTTTACTTCGTTTGGGGAAATCCCTTGCAGTGATCTTTGGTTTTCTGTCACATCGTCAATGACAATGAGGGCTGCATTGCTTCCACTAAATGACTGCTTTCCGCTTAATCTATTTTGCATCTGAAACATGCCCATATTCAACAGCAACTCCCCGGAATACCGAAACTTCAGAAACAGGAATAGGATTCTTTTTTAATTTTATTTATTTTCACCTTTTATATTGTAAATTAAGAGATTGCTTAAAATCTAAACAGTCTCTATAAGTATTGGCCAGATGAAGATACTTATTGTAGAGGATGAAAAAACACTTTCCGATTCAATTGTTGAATACCTTGAAATAGAAGGAGGGCATTTATGCGAGGCTGTGTATAATTATGACAATGCAGTTGAAAAAATAGAACTTTACGAATACGATTGTATTGTTGTAGACATAAACCTGCCCGATGGCAGCGGCCTTGATATTATCAGGCTTATAAAAAGCAAATCAAAAACAATGGGGATAATTATTATATCGGGCAGGGACTCTATAGAAGACAGGATCGAAGGGCTTGAGATTGGAGCTGATAATTATTTAACCAAACCTTTCCACCTTGCTGAACTCAATGCCCACCTAAGGTCAATAAATCGTAGGATAAACTTTAACGGCAACAATAAAATTGTTCTTAACGAGATTGAAATCATCCCTGACGAGCATAGGGCATTTGTTCATAATAAAGAACTGAAACTTACCCGGAAGGAATTTGAAGTATTGTTGTTTTTTATATCCAATAAGAACAAGGTTATCACCAAAATCGGATTAGCCGAGCATTTATGGGGCGATTTTATGGATGCTTCCGATTCTTTCGACTTTATATATACTCATATTAAAAACCTCCGTAAAAAGCTTTTGAAGGAGGGTTGCGAAGATTATATACAGACTGTTTATGGAGTTGGCTACAAATTTTATGTCCCATAAAAAAAATGTAAATGAAACTTTTAACAAAAACCAATCTTAATTTCCTGACAATCTCTTTGTTTATATTCATGTTTGGCCTTGCTGCTTTTTATTACCTGTTAAGATACCAGGTCAACCAAAATATAAACTATGAACTGGAGAAAAGGAAAAACAGTATCACCCAACAGTTTGGCACCGCTTATTCGTCAAACAAAGAACCTGTGAACCTCAATGAGCAGATAATCGTGGCTCCTTATTATTCCGGCAACAATTCATCTCTGAGTTTTTCCGACACAATATTATATGATAACGAAACACAACGATATATACCATACAGGAAACTCGGGTTTGTAACAACTTTCAATAATCAGGAGTATTATGTTCAGATATTCAAGTCGTTAGAAGAAACAGACATGCTTATAGTAAGGATTTTCCTTATTACAACAGTCCTGATAATCTTAATGATAGTCACACTTCTTTTCTTAAACAGAATTACCTCAAGGAATGTATGGAATGCTTTTTATGAAACAATTGACAAGCTAAATAAATATGATATAAACTCACAAAGCGATTTAAATTTAAATCAGACGGAGGTGAAAGAATTTGATGACCTGAACAGGGTTCTTATCAAAATGACTGATAAGATAAAAGAAGATTATATCAACCTGAAAGAATATACAGAAAACTCCTCGCATGAGCTACAAAACCCATTAGCAATAATCAATGCCAAGATGGAACTCCTTTTGCAATCAGGCAACCTGACCGAGAAACAGTACCAGGCTGTAGTCGCGTCTTATGAGGCATCAAACAGATTGTCAAGGCTAAACAAAACCCTGCTGTTGCTTGCAAAAATTGAGAACAGGCAATTCCCCGAATCAGAGAATATTGACCCTCAGGTAAAGATCGATTTCCAACTAGAATATTTTGAAGATTTAATTACCTCAAAAAAAATTAATGTAAAAAAAGAATATAATAATCCCACCCCTATCAAAATGAACCCTTTCCTTTCCGAGATTTTGTTTTCAAATCTGATTAAAAACGCTATCAGGCACAATTTTGAAGGAGGCGAACTTAATATTGTTTTTGAGGATGATATCCTGGCAATTTCAAATACGGGGCCAAAATTAAGGATCGAAGCTGAATCTATTTTTAGGAGGTTTAATAAATCATCGAACTCTCCTGATTCACTTGGGCTTGGTTTGGCTATAGTTAAAAAGATATGCGATATTTATGGATTCACCCCTGAATATAGCTTTGAAAATGGGTATCATAAATTTAGAATTTCATTTAAAAGTGCCTAAAGTGAACTAAAGTTTAGAGTGCCTAAAGTTGTTAAGAGTTGGGTCATAAGGAATTTAGCAATCAATTACCCCTGACGGACCAGGACTGCAAAATGTTACAAGATACATTCCACCACAACTTTCCCACCTGGCCTATTAGCCACTCCAAACCCCGGCCACTTAACAGTTGCCATTGCCAAAAATTAATATTCTACTATCGCCCCCCCCCACCCTTATTTAAAATAATTCTATATTGGTAAGGTGCCATAATTCTTATTTGTTCTAAATAAAAACTTTGAGCGGTATATAGATTAGGTAAATAGCCTGTTGGCAATATTATGCCAGGTAATACCAGCCAAGCCGCAGTGGCATATAATATGTTGATTCCCTGTTACTTACAAAGCATCTTTCCGGCGGGGTAAAAAATCTATTCTTAAAAATTAATAATCAAAACGGTAAAATAATATTCCGGTCATTCAAAGGCAGCCCTGAGGGTTCTGAAAATTGAATAAAATCTGATTTTTTCTTCAGAATTACTACAGATTCCTTTTTTAAAATTGTAGTATCAAATAAATTCAATAGGAAATGATAGCATTATTTGGATTAAACCATAAGACTGCACCGATCGAGATTCGCGAAAAGTTTGTTTTTTGCGAAGAGGATATTAAGAGGTTTGCTCCTATTATCAAAACAACCGGAATAAACGGCATTGTGATTGTGTCAACATGCAACCGCACAGAATTTTATTTTGAAACAACAGGGAATGATACAGCCCCGATATTTGACATTCTTGAAAAAACTCTTTTCGAATATAGGAAAATCCAAAATTATAAAGGAGAGCATTTTTACAGAAAAGAACATGATGATGCCGCCCGCCACCTGTTCCGTGTTACTTCAGGATTAGACTCTATGGCACTTGGTGAATACCAGATTGTCGGGCAAATGAAAGATGCCTTCAATTTCAGCAAAAAATATAATATTTGCAGCCCAGTCCTTGTAAGGCTTTTCAACAAAGCGTTTGAATCAAGCAAAAAGGTGAGGACAAATACAAAATTGAACAGGGGGGCTGTTTCTGTTAGCTATGCAGCTGTAGAAATGACCGGGAAAAAACTTGGTTGCTTGAGCGAACATCCTATTTTATTAGTAGGAGCCGGCGAAACAGGAGAATTAACCATTCAGAGCCTTATTAAAAAAGGATGTAAGAATTTCACCGTAACAAACAGGACTTTTGAAAAAGCCCAGGGACTGGCAAAAAAATACAACGGTAAAGCCGAAGATTTCAGCAACCTGGGGGATTTGTTAGTCAACAATAATATTGTTATTACTTCAACAGCATCGAAAAAACCTTTAATCACAGTAGGCATTGTAAAAGAGGCAATGAAGAAAAGAAACGATACACCTTTGGTTTTAGTTGACCTTTCTGTCCCTCGCAACGTAGCTATGGAGGTTGGTGAGATTGAAAATGTTTCAGTTTATGATATTGATGAACTGAAAGGTGTAATTGAAGGGAATTTTGAAAAAAGAAAAGGTGAAATTTCTCACGCAGAAGAAATTATTGACGAAATAGTTACAGATTTTGTTAACTGGCATTGTTCAAGAACACTATCCAGTACCTTTCAAAGCATAAGCAACAGCCTGAAAGAAGTCCACAAATCTGAACTTCAAGGTTTCAAAAAAAAGCAATTTGACAGTGATGTTGAAAAAGCATCGGAATTTGGTAACCTCATTACATCTAAACTCACTCGTTTGATGATTCGCAATGTAAAATCAATAACAGATAACGGCAGGAAAGAAGAATATGTGAAGATGGTAAACAAATTGTTTGAATTGGGTTAATTATGAACAACATTGTCAGGATTGGAACGAGGGGAAGTAAATTAGCATTATATCAGGCATACAGAGTCCAAAGCGAACTCGAAGATCAATTTCCAGATAAAACTTTTGAGATTGTAATTATTAAAACAAAAGGAGATAAAATCCTTGATGTCCCACTTTCGAAGATTGGCGATAAAGGGCTTTTTACTAAAGAACTAGAAATAGCTTTGTTTAATAATGAAATCGACATGGCTGTTCACAGCCTTAAAGACCTTCCTACAATATTCCCCGATGGAGCCAAACTTGGGGCAGTCCTTAAACGGGGTAATGTAAGCGATGCCCTGGTAAGCCTTGATAACAGGAAACTAAAAAACCTTACCCCCGATGATATTATTGCAACATCCAGCTTAAGAAGGAAAGCCCAGTTACTGAAAATAAATAAAGACTTCAAAATTGTTGAAATCCGGGGCAATGTCAATACCCGGATAAGAAAAATGCAGGAAGGGTATTGCAATGTAATGATAATGGCTGCTGCCGGGTTGCAAAGGCTTGGAATGGGCGAATATATTACAGAAGTTATTGACCCTGAGACTATGATACCCGCATGTAGCCAGGGTGCAATAGCAATTGAGGTCAGAGAAAACGACCCTTTTATTGAAGAGGTTATTTCAAAAATAAATCATAAAGAAACATATATAACAACACAGGCCGAAAGAGCATTCCTGAGGACACTGGAAGGCGGTTGCCAGATTCCTGTTGGCAGTTTCAGTAAAATCTCCGGCAACAAATTCCATATTACCGGATTTATTTCAAGTATTGACGGCAGTAAATTTTTAAGAGACAGCTCATCGGGGAATATTAATGATGCTGTTCAAATTTCTACCGGCCTTGCAAACAGCCTTAATAACCGCGGAGGCAAAGAGATACTGGAATCTATCAGGAATATTAACCTGTCGGTGGCTGAAAGTAACCTCCCATTGAAAAACAGGATAATAATTTCAACAAGAGCAAAAGAATCAACCGATTCATTACCCGGAATCTTGACAAAAGAAGGAGCCCGGGTTTTTTCATTTCCAATGATTGAAATAACAAGCCCTGTTTTAGGCGATGTTGAAATTCGCTATTTGAAAAACATTGGTCGTTATAACTGGATATTCTTTACCAGTAAGAACGGGGTATCTCATTTTTTCAAACAACTGATTGAAGTAGGAGGAAGTACAGAGTTGCCCGGGTCGTTAAAAATTGCAGTGATTGGAGAAAAGACTTCAGCAGAACTGGATTATTACGGCTACGCACCGGATTTTATCAGCACCGGCAATACCTCCTCAGCAGGGCTTTTAGATTCTTTTTATGAGAAATATAACCCAAAGAACCTGAAAATATTACTTGCACTGGGGAACCTTGCCGATAATACACTGTTTAATCGGCTGTCGGATGAAAATATTGTAGACAGGGTAAATGTTTATAATACGATAAAACCGGGAAAAGTTGACAGCGGCATTCTCAATATTATAAAAAACGATAAATATGATTTAATCCTTTTTACCAGCCCCTCGACATTTTATAATTTTAGTTCGTATTTTACTAAAGATGAAATGCAGAATATGAAAATAGCAAGCATAGGCCAGACTACGACAAATGCAATATCAAACTCTGGGTTTGAACCTTTGTTTACGGCAAAAAAGCCGAATATTGAAGGGCTGAAAGAAGCTATAATTGAATATTATAATTATTAATTAAAAATAAAACGCCATGGTATTTCCTGAAACCAGATTAAGAAGGTTAAGATACAACAAAGTACTTAGAGACATGGTAACAGAAACAAAATTATCAGTTGATGATTTTGTAATGCCGTTATTTGTTTGTACGGGTGAAAATGTTAAAAACCCGATAAGTTCAATGCCGGGGAATTATCAACTTTCAGTTGACCTGCTGGTAGAAGAGTGCAAAACTGTTTATGCTTCGGGTGTTAAGGCGGTATTGCTTTTCGGTATCCCAAAAGAAAAAGACGAAGACGGGTCTGTAGCATGCCGGCACGATGGGATAGTTCAGCAAGCCATCAGGGCAATAAAAAAAGAAATTAATGAAATGTACGTAATTGCTGATATTTGTAATTGCGAATACACAACACATGGCCATTGCGGGACTATTATTGATGGCGATGTAGATAATGACATTACAATAGAGACACTTGCAAAACAAGCAGTGTCACTTGCCGAAGCGGGAGCCGATATGGTAGCCCCCAGCGATATGATGGACGGGCGTGTTGCTTTGATGCGTGAAAAACTGGATGAAAATAATTTCACTAAAATCCCGATAATGTCTTATTCTGCCAAATATGCATCGGGGTTTTACGGGCCATTCAGGGAAGCCGCCGAAAGTGCCCCGAAATTTGGCAACCGTGCTACATACCAAATGAACCCTGCCAACTCAGATGAAGCAATTCGCGAGGTAGAATTAGATATTGTTGAAGGTGCTGATATAGTGATGGTTAAGCCTGCTTTAAGCTACCTTGATGTTATTTACAGAGTTAAAACCGAATTTAAAATGCCTGTTGCCGCCTATAATGTGAGTGGCGAATTCTCTATGGTTAAAGCTGCCGCAGAAAAGGGCTGGATTGATGGCGACAGGGTAATGATGGAAATATTAACTTCAATAAAAAGAGCCGGTGCCGATATAATAATTACATACCATGCTGTTGATGCAGCAAATATCTTAAACGGCAAAAAATAAAATTAAGTAACAAATAATCCATGCAGTTTACAAAGAGTATCGAAGCTTTTCAAAAAGCCCAGGAATTTATTCCCGGGGGAGTAAACTCTC
>UOEP01000180.1_pt1 | contig 21285 bp, 18 predicted proteins | sample 1989931 | NCBI WGS metagenome assembly UOEP01 (sample SAMEA4712198, study PRJEB27164) | hydrothermal vent metagenome | biome: marine basaltic hydrothermal vent biome; feature: marine hydrothermal vent; material: mineral | place: Pacific Ocean | collected 2011-06-14/2011-07-23 | depth 1691 m
AATCAGATGAATTATTCCAGATATAATCCCAAATGATCAATTGTTCAGTTGAAGGTAGTTCAGAAAACGAATATTTTTGTTTTGAAAGCTTCCTCTGTGCAGAAGCATTTTTAGGTGTTATACCTACTTTGCTCTCAACCTCTGTCAAACACTTTTTTAGATAGTCTTCATGCATAATAATGGTTGATTTCCGTGGTTAAGGTCAAGTTGGTAAGGGGAATTTCACCCCAACCCTCTCATCCCGAAGCCTCGGGATACGTGATACTCTCGCATCATACCGCTCTTGTTATACAAAGTTTATGCTCCTTGAAAACCATGTTGCCAATGAACAAACAGATTAGGCTGGCTTCTTGCCAGTTCATAAATCCATCTCATTGCTTTTCTAAAGCTTCCTTTAAAGCGTTTATACCGATAAATTGCCCATGTAATTAACCGACAGTGAAAAATACGGAATATTTTCATTAAACTGAATTTCCTGAACTTTCCATAATAGTTAATCCAACCCTGTATCTTAGAATTAAACTCTTCTGCAATTCGGGTTATATCACTTCCTGTCCATCTTTGGAAATTTGATTTACGAAATACTTCCGTAATTTTCTTCTTGCTTTTTGTGCTAATGGCACAATCGAACCCTAAGAACATTTGCCCTGTTCTTGTGGATGTTGGACGAGGCTGAAAGGTGAAACCCAAAAAGTCAAATTTCACCACTTTGTAAGTGCCTTTTCTATTGGCATTCTTGCAGTAGGCTATTTTGCCCTTCTTTCCGTTTACTTCCAGCCCACATTCAGACATCCTCTGTTTTATGGCTTTTAATACTTTCTCCGCTCCTGCTTGATTATTGCAATGTATAATAGCATCATCAGCATAACGGACAAATCGTAATTGCGGATATTTTATTTCCAGCATTGAACTTCATGCTTCAGCAGTCTGTTCATTCAGGGCACACGCTTGCAGCTTACGACTTACGACTAATCTCCTTTATACGCTTCAATTATTACCTTCCGGGCTTTCAGCCCTGCCATACATTAATTCCTGCTTGCCAGTTTCGATAATAGCCGTAATATTTCAAAATACAACCACACCAATGTCACCATCAGCCCGAAGGCGCCATACCATTCCATATATTTAGGTGCTCCCGATTGGGCAGCCCGTTCGATAAATGCAAAATCCAACATCAGGTTAAGTGCCGCAATAACAATAACAACCAGGCTGATTCCAATGCTCAGGTTACTGTTCCCGTAAAGGAACCCCACATTTGCACCAAACATACTTGCAATAAAACTCACAAAGTAAACAATGGCGACCCCTGCTGTTGCAGCAACAACCCCCGTTATAAACCGGTTATTTACTTTTATGATTTTCGAACGGTACAAAAACAGCATAGCCATAAAAACCCCCATTGTTAAAGCCACCGCCCTCATAACAATACCGGGGAACATTGCTTCGAAATAGGCAGACAACCCTCCAAGGAACGTCCCTTCAAGTACCGCATATATGGGTGCTGAAACCCCTGAACTTTGCGGGCGGAATACGGTTACCAGGGCTGTAATAAAACCGCCAATCCCGCCAATTGCCAACCATGGCAGGATCGCGCTCATGCCGGCTTGCGGGTTATCGACAGTTGCAGCATCGAAAAACTTGCCCCATGTAAATATTGCACCTGCTAAAACCATTAAAAGCATTAAGCCTGTTTTATTAATGGTGCCATTTACTGTCATCACTTCCGAGTCGTAAGTATACCCTTTGGAAAAAGCCTGTTCTTTAAAAACAGGGTTCGAAGATTTCGTTAGATTGATCATCGTAAGTAAAAAATTAAAAGTTTATCGGACATTTTATAATCAAAAAACCTGCCATTGAAAAAAAGACTGCCAGGATAGCAGTCCTCAAATTTAGAAGCTACCCCTGACTCCTGCATTTTTAAGTTCGTCAACGATTGTTACTGCTAATTGCCGGGCATTCTCAGAGTCAGACTTGCTGAGCCCTTCGGCAAATTCGAGGCAGGAGGCATTAAGGTATTTCGAGCGCGACCCAAGAATTGTAAACGACCTGAAAAATACATTGCCCAATCTTTTATCTTTTGACAACGGCAGGAGTACTTCAAAGAATGGTTCAAACATCTCATCAATAGCTGCCTTTTCAACCATTGCCAACCTGCCCATGAGCTGTATCCCGGTGAACCTGACAATATGCTTTTTACCCCTGCACCATTCCAATGCTTTAATAAACGCATAGCCTGAATACACCCATAAATTAGCTGCCGCCTGCTCTGCAATTTCGCTGTTGTCAAAGCTTTTTGTCCAGAAATCCATCTGTTCCTCAGTAACCCTCTTAGGTTCATCGAGTAGCGTTGCCATGATTTTACTTTCCCTCCACTGTTTATTCCACAGTTTTAAGGCGAGCAGGTGGTTTTTTTCATAATCATTGGCAATTCCCCTTAAATCGACAATTGAAACACCCCAGTTAACCGGGTAAACCAGCCCCAGTTGTTTCATTTTATCAGCAACAACCCCGTTTTTCCGAAGCCTTATCTTTTTTAATATTTCGTTGTACCGTTGCTCAACAGCAGGGTCGTCAAGTATAAAATTCATAATATCCTGAATTTGTCCCTGCAAAAATAAGAAGAATGCTTATAATAATTCAAAAAAACAGCCTCTCTGTTTAACTTTAAACAACTTCAATTATAAATCGGAAAGAAAAAGTTACATTTGCCAATACCGGTCAAAAAAAAAGGCAATACGAAGTTGTTTAATGTTAAAGTGGATTTTCGAGAGGAATAATATTGTTTCTAAAAAAATACATAAACAGTGTATCCGGGTTGCAGGCATTCCAATTGCTCCGGTTTGGGACTTTGCTCCTTATCAGTATTGTGTTTACAAAGAGTAAGCTCACCACTGAAAGCATCGGGTCGTATGAAGTTTTCCTTTTTATCTCCGCCCTGTTATGTTCATTCTGGGTCAACGGGCTGATTCAGGCATTTTTGCCCCTCTATAAAAACAACAATACATTTGGGGTAGATAAAAAAGGCCGGTCGCCCGAAATTTTCAATGCTTTTGTTTTAATAAGCATCCTGAGCCTCATCGCAGTCCTGGCCTTAGCCATTTTAAAAGGTAGCATCTCTGCAATTTTCACCAAGTCGGGTGAAATACCTTTTTTCAACCTCCTGCTACCCTATATCCTGCTCAGTTGCCCGGCATACCTGGTCGAATACATTTACCTCCTGAAAAATAAACCCGGGTGGATATTAAGGTATGGGTCCATAACCTTTTTCATTCAATTTATTTTGATTGCTGCCCCTGCCGTTTTGGGCTACGGAATGGGGATTTGTGTTTCAGGGCTTGTGTCCATTTCTGTAGTAAGGTATATATGGTTGATAATAATGCTCAGGAAATATTCACTGCCGGTTTTTTCATTTGCTTTCATCAGGGAACATATTTCGTATGGTTACCCTCTGATAATAAGCGCCTTACTGGGAAGTTCGGCGCAGTACGTTGATAGTTTCCTGGTATTGAACAAGTTTGATGCTGCCACATTTGCTATTTTTCGATACGGGGCAAAAGAGTTCCCGTTGGTTTTGCTTATAGCCAATGCATTCAGCACTGCTATGATCCCTGAGTTCTCATCAAAAGAAAAGCTGTATAACTCATTGCAATTGCTACGGAAAAGGTCAGCCCGGCTGATGCACTTGTTGTTCCCCATATCAATGGCATTTTTGCTATTCAGCAACTGGCTCTACCCGGTGGTTTTTAATGATAACTTTACTGAAAGTGCCAGAATATTCAATATCTATTTATTGATTATAATTAGCAGGCTGGTTTTCCCGCATACAATCATTATTGGTTTGAAAAAGACTAAAATTGTGATGTATGCCTCCTTTGCCGAATTGGTGGTGAATATTATCCTGAGCGTTATTTTCATCCATTTATGGGGGATTGAAGGCGTGGCATTTGCTACACTAATAGCTTTTGCGATACAAAAAATTATCTGGCTGGTTTATAATAAAATAGTACTGAGGATACCTCCGAAAGAATATGTCCCGGTAACATTTTGGGCGATTTATTCTTTAATGATCCTGATTATCTACTATTTTGTGTACTGACAAGCTGTTAAATTTTATAATATTTGGCAACAATAATGGTAAATCAAAATTTATTGGAAATATTAAATTGCCCCGGATGCGGAGGCAAGGAGCTGTTCCTGAACGAAGGAGGCGATTTGCTGAGGTGCAAAAATTGTTCGCAAAGCTACCCGGTCAGTAAAGGCGTACCTGTAATGCTGGCTGCTAATGCAGGGCAAAGGGCTGAAGCATCTGAGATTCATAAAGGGCAGGGGACAACTTTTAAGTATATAGGCCACTACCGGGAAGATGCGGAGCATTTCGATTATTTTCAAACACGTTACGGAGCTACCGGGCATAAGGAAAGGAGGCTGAGGGAATACATCATTTCGGAAATACCCAAAACCAAATGTACAATACTGGATGTTGGTTGCGGCAGTGCCTGGGTTGCCAGGGCATTGTGCCCCAAAGGCTATACGGTCCTCTCAATGGACATCTCATTAAAAAACACTTCTAAGGCGTTAAAAAAATACCCGTTGGAAAACCATGCTGCAATTGTGGCAGATGCCTATGCACTCCCCCTGGCAGACAATTCTGTCGATTTTATTATTGCTTCAGAGGTTATTGAGCACACAGCTACACCCGAAAGGTTTATTAAAAGCCTGTTCCGCGTATTAAAGCCTAAGGGGGGGATTATCGTTACAACACCCTATAAAGAGAAATTGATTTATTCACTTTGTATCCATTGCAACAAACAAACCCCACACAACGCCCACCTCCATTCATTCGATGAAAACAAGCTGGCCTCGCTTTACCAGGGGAATGACCTGGAATCGTATAGTTATTTTACTTTTGGGAATAAAGCATTGATACATTTGAGGACACACGTCCTTCTGAGGTATTTCCCTTTTAGTTGTTGGAAATTGATTGACAAATTATTTAATGCAATTTATAAAGCCCCTGCCACTATTTTGGTTAAGTGGGGGAAAAGGGGGTAATGAACTGCCCCTGCCAATTTTCAATAAATTCGGGCTTGATGTATTGTATACTTGGTTTCTATCAGTATATTTGAAGGAGTGATAAGAAGTGGTCGGTTACAATAATATAAGTTCAAATAAGTTATGGCATTTTCTAATTTCAGAGTTACGGTAACTGCCTGTTCTTTAGTAGTCGGAACAATTGTATTTTTTGCAGTTGGATGCTCTTCACCAACAGGGAATATCCTTGCCAAACCCAATATATTGTTCCTTTTTGCCGATGACCAGAGGGCTGATGCATTAGGGGCTGCCGGCAATACTTATATTAAAACCCCAAATATCGACCAATTGGCTCAAAACGGCATACGTTTCACCAACACCTATGTAATGGGCGGCCACCATGGGGCTATATGTGCGCCCAGCCGCGCCATGCTGATGAGTGGGAAAAGCCTGTTCCATGTTTATGACAGGCTGGATGGGGTAACAACCATGCCAATGTATTTCAACCGGTTTGGCTATGAAACTTTTGGTACCGGCAAATGGCATAATAACGCCAATACATTTGAAGCTTCATTCCAGAAAGGGGAAAATGTTTTTATTGGCGGCATGAGCGACCATTTTAATGTACCATGCCGCGACTTAGGGGCGGACGGAAAATTATCAGAGCCCATAATAAAAGGGTACTCTACGGATCTTTTTGCAGGGGCTGCAATAGATTTTATTAATGAATATGCACGCGGTGAAAAAGGCCATCCTTTCTTTTGTTATGTAGCTTTTACCGCACCACACGACCCACGTTCGCCACGGGAAGATTATATTGGTATGTACCCTGATGAATCCATCCCATTGCCCGGGAACTTTAAAGGGCTCCACCCTTTTGAATTCGACAATTTAAATATCAGGGACGAAACACTTGGCCCCTGGCCACGAACCCCGGAATTAATACAGGCATCGTTGGCTGACTATTATGCGCTGATCTCGCATGTTGACGATAAAGTGGGGGAAATCATCGAAACCTTAAAGAAAAATGGCTTGTATGAAAATACGGTCATTGTATATGCAGCCGATAACGGTTTGGCTTTGGGGAGCCATGGTTTGCTGGGTAAACAAAACCTATACGAACACAGCACAAAAGTACCACTGGTATTTAGTGGCCCGGGTATCCCGAAAGGAAAGGTAACTGATGCACTGGTGTACCTGTATGATATATTCCCCGGGCTTTGCGAATTATGTAATTTACCTATTCCTGAAGGAATTGACGGGAAAAATATTGCTCCTCTAATTAAGGGTGGATCGGAAGGGATACGAAATTCACTATACACGGTGTACCGAAATACTGCCAGGGCTGTCCGTACAAAAGGCTGGAAGCTAATCCGCTATCCACAACGGGATTATACGCAGCTATTCAACCTGGAGGAAGACCCGCTGGAAATTAATAACCTTGCGGCTCTTCCAGGATACCATGGCAAAGTTGATGAAATGATGGCATTGATGAAAAAATGGTACACTTTGTCCGGTGATACGGCTACATTAAGGCCTAAAACGATTTTACCGCTGGAATACGACTATACAAAACTAAAACAGGCCCCGGATATACACCAGCCGGAATATGTATTGAAAAAATATTTTAAAAATGTGGATATGCAACAAGTCAAAAGAAAAAGACACTAATTTTATCATTGTTAAAAATACTTAACTGTTATGATTAATGTAGAAGGCCGTACCCGGAATATTTTATTGTTTATAGGGGCAATCATCACCCTTTTGATTTTTTGGTATTTTCGTTCAATCGTTGCCTATATCCTTATTTCGGTGGTCCTGTCCTTTCTCGGCCGTCCGTTGGCCAGGTGGCTGCATTCAATCCATTTTTGGAAATTTGCAATATCAAAAACACTGGCGGCTTTTATTTCATTGGTCGTGATCTGGTTTTTTTTCATCGGGTTTATCCGTTTTATCATCCCGCTTTTAATAAACGAGTTCGAGGCACTTTCAACAATTAACTTTAATGCCGTACTGAAAACAATTCAGGAACCATTAAACCGCATTGCCAGCTTTACTAAAGGCGAACAGCTAACCATCAATAATAAATCATTCTTCGAAATACTGGAGGGGCAGCTATCATCTAAGTTCAATTTTTCCCAAATATCGAATATCTTCGGTTTTATAGCCGGCACTCTGGGTGAATTACTAATTACTTTCTTTTCGGTATCATTTATTACTTTTTTCTTTCTGAAAGAAGAAACCATGTTCCGTGACGGAGTATTACTTATTGTCCCGACCGGCATGGAGGAAAAGGTTGCCAAAATACTTGATTCGATCACCTACCTTCTTCGCCGTTACTTCCTTGGGTTGATGTTCGAAGTGATAATGGTTATGCTGCTTGTTACGCTTGGGCTTACCATCGTTGGCATCGAATTTAACCATGCTGTCATTATTGGTTTGGTCTGCGGAATGTTCAATGTCATCCCGTACCTTGGCCCGTGGATGGGGGCGTTGGTTGGCCTCCTTATTGGCGTGGCCATCAACCTGGATGCTGATTTCATGAGCCAGACATTGCCGTTACTCGGCTGGATGGTTGTGGTTTTCGGCTGCGTGCAGGTAGTTGATAATATTTTATTCCAGCCGCTAATCTATTCCAGCAGTGTAAAAGCCCACCCGCTCGAAATATTCCTGGTAATTATGGCAGCCGGAAGTATGGCCGGAATAATAGGGATGATCCTGGCAATCCCTGCTTACACCATCCTGCGTGTAATAGCTAAAGAATTTTTTGACAATATGAAAATTGTAAAACGCATTACCAAGGGCCTTGATGAAGACGAAGATAAGTTGAAGCCTAAAGAAGGATCCCATGGGGGGGCAATAGAATAAATCCAGGATACACACATGCCCAAATGGAAAAAACGAGAAAGAGCAACTCCTGTAGCAATCAGCCCTGCCTATATTGTAAAATCTTAGAAACTGTCTAAATTTTGTTTTTTAGGATTATTATGATGTATCTTTTATTTAGGCAAGGCGGATTTGACGCGACCCCGAGACCTCGGGGTTAAGGAAAACCTAACGCAGGATAAGTGGAAAAGACGCATAATAAAATAAAAGGATCATTTTTAGACATCTTCTTACACCAATCACCACAATTTATTTATTGATGGACAGTTTACTTTTAAACGGTTATATTAGTTTTGTGCCAATGAATAAAAATCGACTACTATTCTTTTTAATATTACTGATTGGTATTTCCCTGGACTGTTTAGGGCAGGGGAATAATATTACATTGAAAGGTAAAATAACCGATACGAATGGGGACCCATTGGAGCTGGCCAATATATCCCTGAAAGATTTCCCCATTGGCACCACCTCCCTCAGGGATGGGACATACCTGTTACGCATCCCTGCAAAAAGGGAAGTAGTAGTTGTCGTATCATCAGTCGGTTACAAAACCCAACAACGGACTTTCACGGGGAAAACGGGGAAAACCATTTTTTGGGACATCACCCTTGAAACCTCTGACAAGGAACTTGCTGAAATACAGGTTACAAGAAACCGGAAAAATGGCGGTAATGTAGTAAAGATCGACCCACGCCTGGTCGAGTCATTGCCAGATGCTGCCACAGGGGGGGTTGAAGCACTGATTAAAACTTTGCCCGGTGTTTCGTCAAACAACGAGCTAAGCTCTCAGTACACCGTCCGTGGAGGTAATTTTGACGAGAACCTTGTTTATGTAAACGGGATTGAAATTTACCGCCCTTTCCTTATACGTGCAGGCCAACAGGAAGGGCTGAGTTTCATCAATAGTGACATGGTTTCGTCAATCGAATTCTCTGCCGGCGGGTTCGATGCAAAATATGGCGATAAAATGTCATCGGTTTTGGATATAAAATACCGTAAGCCCACCGGGTTTAAAGGGTCGTCATCGGTGAGCCTGCTTGGTGCTACCGCACATATCGAAGACAAAACGCTAAACGGGAAATTGTCGCACATAAGCGGTATCAGGTACAAAAGTAACCGCTACATGCTATCGGGGCTGGACGAACAGGGCGAATACGACCCGCGATTCATCGACTTTCAAACCTATTTGACTTACGAGCTTTCAAAAAAGTTGAGTATTTCATTTCTGGGGAACATCGCCCAAAATAAATACCACTTTATACCACAGTCGCGAAAAACCACATTTGGCACCTGGAATACACCATTGAATACCGTTATTTATTTTGAAGGGCAGGAGATCGATAATTTTGCTACCTACCTGGGTGCTTTCTCTGCCGATTTACACCCTAACAATAACCTCAATTTAAAATTTATCGTATCGGGTTATTATGCCGGCGAAGAAGAAACATACGACATAAGGGGTGATTATTACCTGAATGAACTGGAACGGAATATGTCTTCTGAAGCGTTTGGCGACAGTGTGCTGAACCTGGGAGTCGGGACATTTATCAACCATGCCAGGAATTACCTGGAAGCACAGGTCTACAGTTTCTCACACCGGGGGGCCTACAGTTCAGAGAACCACCTGCTCAACTGGGGTTTCAAAATAAACAGGGAAGTGATCCAGGATAAAATTAATGAATGGGTATACCGCGATTCGACAGGCTATTCTTTGCCTTATTCCGACACCGAAGTAAACCTGTATTGGACATTAAACAGTTCTGCCAACCTCAGGTCTTTCAGGTTCACTTCCTATTTCCAGGATACCTACAATATTCCTGTCGGCAGTGGCGATTTATACTTTACCGGAGGCATCAGGGCGCAATACTGGGATTTTAATAATGAATTGATAATCAGCCCACGTACATCGCTCAACTATTACCCCGACTGGAAAAATAATATTGCCTTTCGGTTGTCGGCCGGCATGTACCACCAACCTCCTTTTTATAAAGAATTGAAAGACCGGGAGGGGAATATAAATTATGGGCAGAAAGCACAACGGTCGTACCAGGTAGTTTTGGGCACCGACTACATATTTACAGCCTGGGGCCGCCCTTTCCGGCTGACATCCGAAGGGTACTATAAATACATGAACAGGCTAATCCCCTACCAGATCGATAACGTGCGTATCCGCTACCTGGGGAACCAGGAAGCAACAGGCTATGCCACCGGGCTTGACACGAAAGTAAACGGTGAATTTGTTAGTGGCCTCCAGTCGTGGGTAAGCTTATCGTTTCTAAGGACACGCGAAAACATAAAAAATGACGGGCATGGCTGGATACCCCGCCCCACCGACCAATGGGTTAATTTCAGCATGTTTTTCCAGGATTACGTGCCGGGGAACCCTACATATAAAATGCACCTATTGGCATTTTACGGGGCACGCCTGCCCGTTGGCCCGCCCAATTCAGAAAGGTGGCAGGATACATTCAGGATGCCGCCATACCGGCGAATCGACCTTGGGTTCTCCAAAATATTGATAAGCCCCAATAAAACAATTCAAAAGCCGTGGCTAAGGTATATAAAAGATATGTCGGTAAGCCTCGAAGTGTTTAATTTGCTGAATATCAACAATACCATCTCTTATTTCTGGGTCACCAGTAACTATGGCGACCAGTTTGCCGTACCCAATTACCTGACAAGCAGGAAAATTAATTTAAAGCTCTCTGTGAAATTTTAAATCTAAAATAATTTGGTGAATTTACTCCCGGTACCGTTTACTTAGTCTCTGCAAGAAAACTATCGAATTTTACGGAATGAATTATTTGGGATGAGATTTTTACTTTTGGGAGATAAAGTGATGCCTGAGCATCAGTGAATCGAGAAAAATAAAAATATTACAAAAAGAAACATTCCTGATTTTGCAGAGTTTTCTTGCAGAGACTACTTAACAGGCGTGGAACATTATTTATATAATCTGTTTAACAGACAATTAGGGATCAATTCAGATTTCTGGTGGAGTAATATTGGATCAGATGAGTAAGCCGTAAGTTGAAAGAGCTACAAGCTGTAAGTAGAAAGTCTCAGTTGGCAGTCGCAGAAAGTTCTGAACACTGAACACTGAACACTGAACACTGAACAGTCGCACCTCAAAATAATATTTAGAATTTGGGGTTTTATATCTCCACCTGCTTTTCCAATTGAGCCGTTCTGCCGTTCGATGGCATTGTTTTCAAAGTAAGGGACAACATTCGTGTTATTAATAAAACCGTTTATCTGGCCGTAGGCCTTCGGGCAAATGGTAAAAAAGAAGTCCTGGGGATGTGGCTGGGCAAAAATGGACACAGCCAATCCGAAATTGGGGTATTATCCGAAATCAGTTTATTGCTATTTTTGACGATATAACCAGAATATGAAAAACTCTGCGCCTCTGCGGTGATTTCCTTTTTCTTACCTCACTCTGCGCCTCCGCGCCTCTGCGGTGAATCATTCAATAGTCGTAAGATTGATACTGAACAGTCGCAGTTGGCAGTTGGCAGTCGCAGTCGCAGAAAGTTCTGAACTGAACACTGAACACTGAACACTAAATACTAAACAAGAAAATGTTAACTTTACCGGTCGAATCAGGTAACATTATTGAAGGGTAAGTATGCAATTTTTATTTCCTTATTTTTTATTTGCACTGGTAGCGATAGCCATTCCTGTTATCATACATTTTTTTAATTTCAGAAGGTTTAAAACAGTCTATTTCAGCAATGTCGATTTCCTGAAGAATATCAAAAAAGAGTCGCAAAAACGGTCGCGGTTAAAGCAGTTGCTTATATTGATTGCCCGCATCATGGCTATAGCCTCCCTGGTATTGGCGTTTTCACAACCATACATCCCTTTAAACAACAGGGGGCATAATAACCCTAACCAGGTAGTGGCCGTTTATATAGACAACTCATTCAGTATGAATAGTAAATCAGGCCAGGGGCAGTTGCTCGAAATAGCACGTACCAAAGCTGTTGAGATTGCCAAAGAATACAAACCTGGGACAGATTTCATACTTATTACCAACGACTTCCTCCCTAAACACCAACACCTGTTCAACAGGGAACAGTTTATCCAACAGGTATCCGAAATAAAAGCCACCCCTAATGTTATCCCTTTGTCAAGGGTATACAACAGGTTAAAAGAATCAGTAAACACCATGGATGGGGATGCCGAGAAGAGTTCCTATTTTTTAACCGACTTCCAAAGGAATATTACTGACATTGCAAATTTTAATGCCGACACGTCTATATGGTCCTATTTCATCCCTCTTACCCCCAAAGTAGCCAATAATTTATACATCGACTCGTGCTGGTTCGAAACCCCATCGCGAAAGCTGAACGAAGAGGAAACATTGTTTGTAAAAATTATCAACCTCTCGGATGAGGACTACCAGGGCCTCCCGTTAAAATTTTACCTGAACGACTCCCTGAAGGCACTGGCAAATTTCAGCATCAGCGCACAGGGAGAGGTTGAAGCCAGCCTGAAGTACACCAACTTTAAAAGCGGGTTCCAGTTTGGCAGGGTTGAACTAACCGACTACCCGGTTACCCACGACAATACCTTTTACATAAGTTACCATCTGTTGCCCGAAGTAAAGGCACTTGCCATATACGATGGCCGGGAGGGAAACGAAGGATTGGGTTATTTGAAAGCTCTTTTCAAAGACGATGCCTATATCCACCTGGACGCCATGAATAGTAAGAATGTGCGGATCAGTCAATTACATGACTATAATACCATCTTCCTCCTGAATATTAAAGACCCGGGAAGCGGAATAATTAATGAGCTGGGGAAAGCTGCTGCTAATGGAGCCAGTATACTGTTTTTCCCCAATTTGGAAGGTAATATTGAAAGCTACAACCGGTTGCTTGCAAAATTCAATACCAACAAGATTACCGGAATAGATACAACCGGGCAGGCTATTGGCGGGATTGCCTATGAAAACCATATCTATTCGGATGCATTCAGGAAAAAAGAAAGTGATACCTCCCTTCCCGAAATAAACGGCCACTTCAGGTTTACTTCGGCAATACGTATTGCCGAAACCAAACTGCTATGGTTCAAAAACAGTGATAAAGCCCTGGGGAGCATTGCTTACAAAGATGGTTTCCTATATACATTTAGTTTTCCGCTAAACCAACAAAATGCAGGCTTTGCGACCGACATTCTATTTGTCCCAACCATTTACGGGCTGGTATTGAACAGTATCCCCCGGCAAAAGATATCGTATACCATTGGTACCGACCACTTTGTCCTTTTAAGCCAGTTTAACTTAACCAACAAAAACTACCCTGTAGTTATTCAGGATTTAAAATCGGATGCCGAATTTAAAATTGAAACACAGGTAAGCGATGCCAACAAAATACGGCTCGACTTAAGCAATATCATTACCCATGCGGGGCAGTATGCCGTGAAATCGGACAATAAGGTAATTGCACCTCTTTCGTTCAATTATAACAGGGACGAATCGGACCTGCGTTATTTTACATTCAATGAAATACAAAATGAGTTGGCTTCAGCCGGGCTTACCTCCACCACACTGATAAAAAATACCGGAGCCCGGTTTTCCGAAATATTTAGCGAACTGCAAAACGGCAGGCAACTCTGGAAATGGTTTGTGCTGTTTGCCCTGATTTTTATTGCTGCCGAAGCCTTGATTATCCGGTTCTGGAAAAATTGATGCCGGGCATGCCCCATGCTAAAATGGAGGGGGGGGGAGTCTCTGCAAGAAAACGCCAATAATTTCGTTACTCTTGTTTTGAAAACAGTCGATTACACCAGTAAACTCCTTCTTTTCAAAACTGCGAAAGCCTCATTCTTGACGTTTTCTTATCAGAGGCAGAGTTTTCTTGCAGAGACTAACTACCCGTTATTTTTTTTAACAACCAGGCCATATTTTGCCCCAGGACGTGCATTGTTTTAATGCCTTCTTTATCGGCTAGCACATCTCCCGGTTCTTTGCCGAATGCAAAATTCCAATAGGTCGACCCCGGGACGACCATTTGGTTGATCAGGAAAAAGTTGTTGATTGTCTCGAAAGTGTGCAAAGCCCCACCCCGCCTGACTGCTATCACTCCGGCTCCTACTTTCCGTTTTAATAAATGCCCGTTGCCACGTGTTACATAACCCGAAACGTCTATTAATGCTTTTATTTCGGGGGTGATGTCGGCAAAATATACCGGCGAACCAATGATAACCCCGTCTGCTTCAACCATTTTCTCAATACACAGGTTTAATAAATCATTTTTGATATGGCACCTCCTGTCCAGGATTTCCCTGCACTTCCCGCAAGCAGTACAGCCATGTACAGGCTTATTGCCAATCTGGACAAGTTCGGTGGCTACACCTTCTTTATTAAGCTCTGAAAATACTTCATTGATTAAGGTGGCTGTATTCCCGTTTTTACGCGGGCTCCCGTTAAATGCTACTACTTTCATAAACAACTCCTATTATTGGTCAAAAACATACATAATAATATTAGCCCCCATTTTTAATGCTTTCAAGCGAATCTCCTCCGGGTCTTTATGTACTTCGGGGTCTTCCCACCCATCGCCTAAATCCGATTCGTAGGTATACAGGCAAACCATCCTTCCGTCAATAAATATCCCGAATGCCTGTGGCGGTTTATTGTCGTGCTCGTGTATCTTGGGCAACCCTTTTGGGAAATCATATTTCTGGTGGAAAATCTCATGTGAAGGAGGCAGCTCAATAAAATCCTTCCCGGGGAATACTTTTTTCATCTCCCTCCTTATAAATTTATCCAATCCGTAATTATCATCGATGTGTAAAAAACCTCCCCCTTCGAGGTAAAGCCTCAGGTTGCGTGCCTCACTATCCGAAAAAATAACATTCCCATGCCCGGTTAAATGCACAAACGGGTAATTAAATATCTCCTGGCTGCCTACTTCAACCGTTGAAGGTTCAGAGTAGATACCGGTATTCAGGTGGTTGTTGCAATATTCAACCAGGTTGGGTAAAGCACTGGGGTCGGAATACCAGTCACCACCGCCATTGTATTTTACAAGGGCAATCCTTACTGTTGTATTTTGCGCAAAAGATGCGGAAACAGAAAATATTAAGATAATAAGTCGGATAATCTTCATAAAATTATTCATTTGCAAGGTTGATAATGTGGCAGGCGGCAATCCCGGCGGTTTCTGTACGCAGCCTGCTGTTTCCCAATGTAATCCCTTTAAAGCCGTGCCTGAGTGCCAAATTTACCTCTTCTTTTGAGAAATCGCCTTCAGGGCCAATTAATACCAAACTGTTTTCATTTTTTTTAATACTATCTTTTAAATGTTTTTTTTTCCCTTCGTAACAATGGGCGATGTATTTCCCCCCTTCGAAAGGCTGGCCCAATAGCTGGCCAAAAGGAATAAGCTGATTTAATTTTGGGAGGTATGCTTTTAATGACTGCTTCATAGCTGCAATGATAATTTTTTCCAGCCTTTCTGGTTTTAAAGATTTCCTTTCGGAAAACCGGCATAAAACCGGGGTAATTTCATCAACCCCTATCTCGGTAGCTTTTTCAAGAAACCATTCAAAACGGGCAATATTCTTTGTCGGGGCTATGGCAACATGCAGGCTAAAGCCTTTTTCCCCATAATTATTCTCGGTAGAAATTACCTCCAGCGAACACCTTTTAGGGTTTGGGTCAGATATCCGGGCTTCATAGACCCCCCCCTTCCCGTCAACCAATTGTATTTTATCGCCAATGCCAAGCCTTAAAACCCGTATACAGTGTTTTGATTCAGTTTCATCTAACCAAACGCTTTCCCCCGGAATATATGGAATATAAAATAATTGCATATACGATTTATTTTGAATGGCTGCTTTCTTTTTTTTTCTTTTGATATTGTCAGGTGCTGCTTGATTTTAACGTAAGTAGATAAAGCCTCTTCTTTTTTCTTTTTATTTCTATTGCTTTCATTTTGCTCCTTTTTTACAAATATAATAAATTGAGGATGCCTCAAAAAACTACTATTTATTACAAGTAGCTGTTTTAATTTTATCCCTATTTAAACATTTTTGGTGTCAACTGAAATGCTTTGATGCCATTCCGTGCGCCGGCATTTACCCAGCTATCTGTGTCGAAATCAATAGCAACTGTTGAGCATGTAGGCATCTCGCCGTCAAAATGCTTCAGCAAACTATTAACAAAACAATAAAAAGCAGGGTTATGCCCGAAATAGAAGGCTACATCTATTTCATCAGGCAACGATTGAATAAGGCCGATGAATTCATGCGAAGTAATCCCATCGTATAAATCGGGGTTTTCTTCGATTTTGCCACTGGGGTACCCGAGTGCCTTGGCAAAGATACGGGCTGTTTTCAAAGCCCTGGTTGCCGGGCTGGAGATCATTATATCCGGTTGGATGTTCATGCTGAATAACCGTTTGCCAATTTTAGTGGCATCTTTTTCTCCCCTCTCGCTTAAATCGCGGTTGAAGTCATCATCGTAGCCATAATGTACCGACTTGGCATGCCTCACAATTATTAGTCGTTTCATAATTCAATGGTTAAACAACCAAAATTAATGTATTTTTGCGCTTTAAGCCAGGCAAAAAAGGATTTTGATGAAAAGAATCGGGTTATTGTCAGATACACACGGGTTTATCCATGAAAGGCTATACCCTTTTTTTGAAAAGGTGGATGAGGTTTGGCATGCCGGGGATATCGGCAATATCGAAACTGCCGGTAAGCTGGCGGCTTTTAAACCGTTAACAGCCGTTTACGGCAATATTGACGGGCAGGATGTAAGGGCAGTTTACCCATTGCACAACAGGTTTATGTGCGAAGAACTGGATGTTTGGATTACTCATATCGGCGGTTACCCCGGCAGGTACGAAAGATCCGTGAAACCGGAGGTATTCAGCAATCCCCCCGGTTTGTTTATTTCGGGGCATTCGCATATCCTGAAAATCATTTTCGATAAAAAATTGAATTTCCTGCATATAAACCCAGGGGCAGCAGGTATCAATGGGTTCCATAAGGTTTGTACCGCCTTGCGGTTTGTTATTGAAGGGAAAGATATTCGGGAACTGGAGGTTTGGGAATTCCCGCGAAAAAAATAATCCTGTTACCCCTCCGGGTTTTAGTGCCTGCAAGAAAACTCTGCCTCTGATAAGAAAACGTCAAAAATGAGGCTTTCGCAGTTTTGAAAAGGAGGAGTTTACTGGTGTAATCGACTGTTCTCAAAACAAGAGTAACGAAATTATTGGCGTTTCCTTGCTGAGACCAATTATCAATTCCATTCGATAATCCTGGGTTTGGGCTGGATAACGGAAATACTCATCTCATCAAATATCCCGGCAGCCGTTGTTATCCCTTTTACAGGTTGAACAATACTACCTCCTTCTGTATCTAACACACTCATACCTGCCAATTTGGGTTTTACTACATTTCCTGCAACCGCTTCAATTTCTGCTTTATAAAGGAGGGCAGGCTGGCCGGTTAGGTATTCATCAGTAGTTTTTTCTTCAGGGTTGTATTCCTGGTAATATTCATTGAAATCGCCTGCAAGGTTTACTTCTATCCAGCAATTCCATTTGCTGCCGGGGGTAACCCTGACCCTGGTTGTAAAATACCCTGGTTTGGGAGTTGCCCCTGTCACAGCCAGCGGCGCAGGCTTTTCATAAGATGGCAGATTGTTTGATTGATTTTCAATTTTAAAGACCTCGAACCATTGAGGTAGTGCAACGGGTACATCGGCTTTACCCTCCCAGTCGCCTAATGCAGCCCGCTTGGTAACAAAAATTGTTTGCAGGCCTCCTGTGTTGGGGTTTTCTATCCAAATAGCAAATGTTGGCGGTTCTCCAAAAGTGGATTCTTGTATCAACTGCTCATTAATATGCACCCTGAATTCAATATCGGTTTTACCCCATGCCCGTGCAAATGCTATTAAAACCAGGATTCCTGCAATGAGGACCCCCAATGCCAGAACAAACAGCATTGTTTTCTTTAACTTTTTCATTCTGCAAATATTGTTATGTTTTTAAATATAGTTTACTCTATATTTTTTTATTTAATGAATTATACCTCATCAGGTATTTCAAAACCCTTGCGGTATTTCAATTGGGCCAGTTCCTGCGCTTTGTTGTTTGATTCAATTGATTCGTATTTGGGGGAGAACACCAATTGATTGCAACCCGAACGGTAAGAAATATTTGCCAGGTGCGCCATAACAGAGCTTTTATGCCCTTGTACAATATTACCGTTAGGCTGTTTCCTTGTCCGTATACAGTCGAGATAATTCTTGATATGGGCTTTCCTTGGGTATATGCCGGATTCCCGGGCAACAATTTCCCCACCCTTATCATAAACCTGCCAGCCACCACCCATCCGGCCAACATACATCATGCGCTTAGTCCCGAATATCTCAATCCTGGTAGCATTTTGTTTCCACTCGGGGAAATCATCCCCAAAACGTATCCTGGGGCTTGACTTCACCATATATGGGGTACATGCACCCGTTTCCAGGGTCATTACGAACGTCCCAAAATCGAAGGTGGTCATTTGATAATCGGGCATATCCCTGTTGTCATCGAAAAAATACCGGCCGCCGGTTGAATAAACGGATTTTGGCAGTCCGGGGTCGCCCAGTACAAGCCTGGCCATGTCCAACTGGTGGATCGACCCACCTGTAAGTACATAACCACCGGAATAATCCCAGTAATACCCCCATGATTTATTCCTCGACACATTATACGGCACCTTTGGGGCAGGCCCCAGCCATAAGTCCCAGTCAATGGTATCGGGAGCCCTGGAGTTTTCTTTTTCATTAAAAGGGACAGGCCCGTTTAATAATTCCCTGACATGGACCGCTGCAATATCGCCAAGCCCGCCACTTTTAATATATTCACGGGCTGTATAAGCGTAATCAGCACTCCTGTTTTGTGTACCGCATTGAACGATACGTTCGTATTTCATAGCAGCTTCAATCATTTTCTGCCCTTCGCCAATCGAATGTGAAATACATTTCTCCACATACACGTCTTTCCCTGCCTGGCAAGCCCATACAGTAGCCAGGGCGTGCCAATGTTCGGGTGTAGCTATAAAAACGCCATCAATTTCCGGGTCATCCAGTACTTTTCGCATATCACGTACACGTACCGGTTTTGAACCCTGTATTTTTTCAAGTTCGGAAATTGCCCGGCCTCCCCGTGTGTCGTCAACATCGCAAACATATTTTACACTGATATTTTCACCCAAACCGGCAGCCTCAAGTATCAGGCTTGTCCCGTATGAGCCTGCTCCGATAAGCGCAAGTATAAGTGTATCATTGGCACTTTTTGTTTTTCCTTTGGTAAATGAAGATTTGATATTTTCCCGGTAGTTTGGGACTTTTTTGGGGTGTTGCCCTTTTTCTGGGCCAGGGCCGGTAGTTTTACCTGCATTTGTACATGAAGTTGCCATGCTTAATCCTGCAACACTTAATGATGCTACCTGAAAAAATTTCCTCCGTCTCATGGTTATTAGTTTAACTTTATTATTATAGACTCTTATCAAAGTTAGTTAATACGTATCATATTAAAAATTACATGGTTATAAGGATACCTGATTTAGTAAAAAAAGTACCCGCAAAAAACAGGAATATCCGTATACTTAAAAAGTACTAAAACATATACCATATCCGGGTAAAATAAGTAAGTTTGACCCAACGCAACTATTATAACTTCATAAACATCTATAATAAAAATATCATGGTGTGATGAAAAAAATAATTCCAGTTTCAATTTTGGTTTTGTATATCCTGTTATCAGGCTTTGATGACATTCCTTCCTCATTTTTTGAGTATGAACCTATATTTATGAACCGTAGTGAGATGGAATCGGGTGTCCGGCTTGTTGACCCAAGGGGCATACGGAATCCGGGTAAAATCTACACAAAAGGAAGCCTTATTTTTATCAATGAAAAATATCTGGGTATTCATGTAATTGATAATTCAAATCCTGAAAGCCCGAAGAACGTTGCATTTATCCGTATCGATGGGAGCATTGATATGGCAATTAAAGGCAATGTCTTGTATGCTGATAATGCCGTAGACCTGATTGCCATACGGATAAATCCGGAATTTGCCGGTATTGAAGTTACAAGCCGTGTAAAAAATGTGTTCCCTGAATTAGTGGCCCCTGACGGCAGGGGATTATCAAGGCAGGAAGAAATGGCACGTCCGAAAAACTCAATTCTGGTACGATGGAGGGAAAAATAATTCAAATAATAAAAAAGCCGGTACCGGTTGTTTTTGCTGCCCTGCTGCTATTGGCTGGATACCAGTCATGCCGGTATAACGCCACTTCCGATTTTACTCCTACATCGGATGTGGGAGCCGGCGGGTCGATGGCCCGGTTTGCCATTGCCAATAACCACCTGTTCACGGTAGATCAGTCAACCCTGAAGATTTTTGATATAAGCACTCCCGAAACCCCGGATTTTAAGAGTACCCGGTATATTGGGTTTGGCGTGGAAACAATTTCCCCTCTTGATAATAAACTTTTCCTGGGTGCTTCAACCGGAATGTACATTTATGATGTGAGTAACCCGGTGCAACCGGAGAAGATCTCGTTTTATGAGCATATTGTTTCGTGCGACCCGGTTGTTTCTGATGGCAATTATGCTTACGTAACGCTTAATTCATCGAATCAGGTGTGTTGGCAGTCGGCCAATGAGCTTCAGATTATCAGCCTGCAAAATATTCGGTCCCCGGAGCTGGCTGGGCAGTACCCGATGGATAGCCCCCGTGGGCTGGCTATTCAAAAGGATACTTTATGGGTGTGCGACAATGGGATAAAGGTTTATGACGTTAGTAACAGGCAGGATATAGTCCGGCTATACCATTTTGATGATATCGAAGCTTATGATGTTATCCTCAATAACGGGCTGGCTTTGGTTATTGGAGAAAGAGGTTTTGTTCAGTATAAACTTGAAAATGATACTATTAGGAAACTTAGTGAAATTAATCTGGAACTTTAAAGAAGAAACAATGAGACGATTTATTTTAATATTGATGATACTTGCCCCAATGTTTTTATTTGGGCAGGATGAAATAGCCGGAAAAGAGGTTAAAACATTTGGAGTAGGGACTGTGCCACAATATGCTTTTTCAAATGGCGCACGTATTGACTTAGACTTCCGGCTTAAGAAAAAAGGGCAATGGCTGGTTGTTGCCCCCCAGGTATATTTGAATAATGGCAATTCAAATTTGTGGAACTTCGATGAGTTGATAGGTGCCGGAATAGACTTACAGCATAAGTTTTTCTTTAAAGACAACCCTGTCCCCAAAGGGGCATATTTTGCTTACGGCACTGTTTTCCAGTATTTCTCGGTAAAGGATGAGGGGCTGAGGTCCTATGG
>UOEP01000168.1_pt1 | contig 21175 bp, 17 predicted proteins | sample 1989931 | NCBI WGS metagenome assembly UOEP01 (sample SAMEA4712198, study PRJEB27164) | hydrothermal vent metagenome | biome: marine basaltic hydrothermal vent biome; feature: marine hydrothermal vent; material: mineral | place: Pacific Ocean | collected 2011-06-14/2011-07-23 | depth 1691 m
CAAGAGCAAATCCCGCTTTCCGATGGGTCGGCACTCCGCCTGACGGTGGCCCGCTACTATACGCCAAGCGGCCGGTGTATTCAAAAACCGTATGATAAAGGAGTTGACCAATACAGCCAGGATTTAATTGAAAGGATACACCATGGAGAGATGGAAGAAAGCGACAGCATCCATTTTAAAGAGTCGCTAAAATACCATACTAAAAGTGGGAGGGTGGTTTATGGCGGCGGCGGTATCATGCCCGATATCTTTGTGCCTGCAGACACCACAGGTATTTCGGAGTATTTTATCAAGCTGACTCAAAAAGGGATTATCTACCAATATGCTTATGCCTATGCCGACAGGGAGAGGGAAAAATTAAATAAGCTGTCCAATGCCGATGAGTTTAACAGTTACCTGGGCAAGCAGGATATTTTCAATGGGCTCATACGCTATGCGGTTAAAAAAGGCCTGCCGCGCGACCCTGCAGGGTTTAAAGAATCGGAATTGGTAATTAAAACCCAGCTGAAGGCTTCCATTGCCAGGAATATTATTGGAGAAGAAGGGTATTTCCCGATCATTAAACAAATTGATACTACACTGTTGAAGGCAATAGAAATTTCGAAGCAAAATTTATTGGTAGAAGAAGTCGGCTTAAAAAGGTAGGGTTGTTTTTTGCCCTCATTATATTGCCCGGCAATATAATGAGGGCGTTTAAAATTTGTTTTGAATCCTGATCATCTCATTGGCATAACGTACGCCAAGGCTTCTATACGATGCCGCATTAAAATGCGTTTCATCGCCCTGTCCGGTTAAACCGTTTGAAAAGATAAAGCCAACCGCTTCAGTTTGTTGGGCAACTTGTTTAGTGCTTTTAACTACAACCTGGGCCGGGCATGGTTTAAGCCCTTTATACTCTTTCTTGTTTTTTTTGATATAAAATTTCCCCAGTTCGCCTGCAATGAATGGGATTTTTTCATTTCCCGCTTCATCCCTGGCCCTTTTGATAAGGCTCTCCAGCTTTATTTTATAATCGTTGCATTTTTCAGGGTTGGAGTCGCTTTCGCCCTGATGCCATAAAACCCCTTTTAGTTCACCTTCTTTTAATGCGGCATGCAACCGTTTTACCATATCGTCCCAGGGGTACGATTTTGTTGGGGAATAGAAAACGCCGGGATTCCAGGCGTCAATGGGCGACCCGCCGACAGCACAGGGGATAAGCCCTATAACGGCATTCGGGTCGTTGTTGGCCATTTCAATGCCAAAAGTACGTCCCAGTCCGACTCCCGCAACCTTTTTATCGAAGTGGATAGGGTCTTTTGCCGGAACCCACTGATTATTTTTGCCCAATGCAAAAACCCTTGGGTGTACAACAGTATCCTGTGCCCCTACCTGGCCACGGCCAGCCATATTCGATTGCCCGATTAGCAGGTAAAGGTCGTATTTTTTGACTTTATATTGCGCTCCCGCCTCATGGGCAATCAGTGAAAAATTAATAAAAAGGCATAAAAGCACAAAGAAAGGATTCTTAACCATGTTTGTTGTTTTTAATTTCAGGGGAAAAGATACGTTTTATTTATTCAATAGGCTATTTTGAGATTTCCATCATCCGCAGGATCGGTTCTTTTGCTTTTTCTATTACCTCTTTTGATAAAGTAACTTCCGGGAGTTCGTGTTTCATACAAATATAGAGCTTTTGCAAACTATTCAGTTTCATAAACGAACAGTCGTTACAACCGCATGTAGAGTCAATCGAAGGAGCCGGGATAAAAGTTTTATCAGGGCAGGCTTTTTTCATCTGATGGAAAATGCCGCTTTCGGTAGCTACAATGAATTTTTCGGCAGGGTTTGCTTCAACGTATTTTAATAAAGAGGTTGTTGAGCCAATATGGTTTGCCAGCAGGAGGACAGGGTTTTCACATTCGGGGTGGGCAATAAATTTAGCATCAGGATGTTGATCCATGAGTTCAATAATTTTTTCTACTGAATATTTTTCGTGTACCATGCAGGCACCATCCCACAAAACCATCTCTCTTCCGGTTTGGCTGTTGATATAATTGCCCAGGTTTTTGTCGGGGGCAAAAATCAATTTTTGGCTTTTTGGGAAACTCTCAACTATTTTGATGGCATTGGCCGATGTACAAACTACGTCTGAAAGGGTTTTTAAATCAGCAGAACAGTTGACGTATGAAACAACTTTATAGCCGGGGTATTTTGCTTTGAACTCGGCAAATTTATCGAAAGGAGCCGATTCATCCAGCGAACATCCGGCTTTTAGGTCAGGTAAAATAACTTTTTTGCCGGGATTGAGGATTTTTGCTGTCTCTGCCATAAAGTGGACACCGACAAATACTATCATCCCGGCATCGGTTTTGGCTGCTTCCTGTGCCAGCCCCAGACTGTCGCCAACATAATCGGCAATATCCTGTAATTCGCCTTCAACATAATAATGGCTAAGGATAACTGCGTTTTTTTCTTCCTTCAGCCTGGCTATTTCTTCTGATAGTTTAATGTTCGGATCAATTAACTCATCAATAAATCCTTTCTCTTCCAGCATCTTCTCTATCTGATTATCTTTTAAAAGCATCTTATTGTCCCTATTAATTATCAAACCCTTTATTTTTCATCATTCCGGTTTATTAAGCCACTACCCTACGTATAATTATCAGGGTGGGCACAAAACTACAAATTACTATAATAAAAAAACAAAAATTACATGTAATTGTTTGACGTTGAATTACCAAAACCTACCGGGTCAAACGCTGAAATACATTTTCGAGGCTTAGTTGTTTTTCCTGCATTCCCAGGATAACAAGGTTTTTCTCTACGGCAAACCGGAATATTTCAGGGCGGATATCTGCTTTTGAAATTGATTCAATATGCCAACGCCCGTTTTCAAAATCTACAGAAGCAACACCTTTTATCCTTCGAAGCTGGTGTTCGTCAATATCTTTATCAAACTGGACAATTATTTCCCTGTTTTTTTTAATGCTGCCGCCTTTTAGTTCTTTAACCCCCCCATCGGCAACAATTTTCCCGTTATTTATAATTAATACCCTTTTGCAAATAGCCTCAACCTCCTGCATAATATGTGTCGAGAGCATTACCGTTTTTTCCCGGCTGATCTCTTTAATCAGGTTTCTTATTTCATCAAGTTGGTTAGGGTCTAACCCGGTGGTAGGTTCATCCAGGATAAGTACCGATGGGTCGTGGATCAAAGCCTGGGCCAGCCCGACCCGCTGCCGGTAGCCTTTCGAAAGGGCTTTGATTTTCTTGTGTTGCTCATCGCCCAGCCCTGTTAGTTCTACCATCTCAGCTACCCTTTGTTTCTTATTTCTTAAGCGGTAGAACCCGGCTGTAACCTCCAGGTACTCTTTTACATACAACTCTGTGTACAGCGGATTGTGTTCAGGCAGGTAGCCAATATCCTTCCGTATTTCAACATTCGTAACCGATACCAATGAATCATTTACCAGTACTTCGCCTTCCGATGCCTGTATGTATCCGGTAATTATTTTCATTAAGGTTGATTTCCCTGCGCCATTTGGGCCAAGGAATCCGGCAAGTTCACCCTTTTGTATTGAAAAACTTACTGAATCGAGGGCTTTTTGCCTGCCGTAGCATTTTGTTATATTTCTTATTTCTATCGACATAATTTATAAATAGTATTAACCCTGAAAAATATGGCATAGCCTAAAAGCTGAAAACCCTTTTACTACAGGATTCCCGCATGATAAACCGGCAGCAACCCCACACCCGATTCTGTAAAGAAGCCTTTCAGGCAGGCCTCTCCCTGACTTCGGGTTTGTTTTCAACGGGTATCATTGAAATAACGTAAACAAAAATAACCTATTCTTTTTATTTTAGGTACATTGGTTTAAATTTGCATTTGCAGTAAGGAGCTAAAGCTACATGAAAGATTTAAAATTCAATTATATAAAAGATCTAACCCGGTTTCAGAGGCAAAAGACCTGGAGTGTGAAAATTGGGAACACTCCAATGGGGGGGGATAACCCGATCAGGATACAGTCGATGACTGATACGGACTCGAAGGATACGGAAGCAACTGTTGACCAGATAGTAAGAATTATTAAAGCCGGAGCAGACTATGTGCGTGTAACGGTCAAAGGAATCTATGATGGGGAGAACCTCAAAAACATTAAAAAAGAATTGGTTGCCAGGGGGTATAATACGCCATTGATTGCCGACATCCATTTCAACCCCAGGTTGGCTGAGATTGCAGCAAAGTATGTATCAAAGGTCAGGATCAATCCGGGGAATTTTTACGATAAAAGGGCTCAGTTTAAGCATGTTTTGTATAACGATGATGAATACAAAAAAGAACTTGAAAAGATTGAGAAACAGTTTATACCTTTCCTGAAGTTACTGAAAGATACGAATACCGCATTACGGATAGGCGCCAACCAGGGGTCGCTTTCCGACCGTATTATGAGCAGGTATGGAGATACGCCGGCCGGTATCGTTGAATCGGTAATGGAGTTCCTTCGGATTTGTAATAAAGTAAATTTCAAAAATGTTGTTATCTCCATAAAATCAAGCAATACCCGGATAATGGTTTATACGGTCCGGTTATTTAATTATAAGATGCGCCTTGAGGGGATGAAGTACCCGCTTCACCTCGGAGTTACGGAGGCCGGCGAAGGGGAAGAGGGGCGTATAAGGTCGGCTGTTGGGATCGGGGCATTATTGGGCGATGGGATCGGTGATACCATCAGGGTTTCTTTAACAGAAAACCCTGAAAGGGAAATACCGGTTGCCAGGAAGTTGATCGACCATTTTAAAACCTACCAGGGCCATGAACACATTAACGCCCCGCTGCATGCCCAAACTAATCCGTTTGAGTATGAAAGGCGGTCGACACGGCCGGTTTTAAATATGGGAGGCAAACAATTGCCTGTTATTGTTGGCGACCTGGGAGACAGGGAGTTAAACGAGATACTACCGATCAGGGGGAAGTTAATTCCTGATTTCTTCCTTTCAAACAATAAAATACTGGATATAAAAGGAGAGAGTTACCCGGTTATTACCCTGGAGGAATACCTGTTTGAAAGCACCCGCTGGGGGAGGATGAAATTTATCCGTACCAATAAAATGGAATTTGACCGGTTCATGGATATGAACCCGGAGATTATCTTCAAACTAAAACAAACCCGCAAAACAGTATTGATCCTGGAAAGTTTCAATAAGAACCCGTTTGCCGAATTACGTGCATTCTTTATGATGCTTGAAACGCATATCTGGAAAGTCCCTGTAATCTTGTACCGCAAATACCAGGAACGGAGTCTCGAAGACTTGCAAATAAGTGCTTCGGCTGATCTGGGGGGGTTGTTTATTGATGGGTATGGCGATGGGATTTGCCTGTCGAACGAGGGGAATAACATTACATTTACCGAATTAAAAGACCTTAGCTTCGGGATTATGCAGGCCAGCAGGATGCGGGTTTCAAAAACTGAATTTATTTCCTGCCCCGGTTGTGGGCGCACTCAGTTCGACCTGCATGAAACCACTAAAAATATAAAAGGGCACTTTCAGCATTTGCACCACCTGAAAATAGGGGTCATGGGCTGTGTAGTGAACGGGCCGGGAGAAATGAGCGACATCGACTACGGGTTTGTAGGCGTTGGCAACGGTAAGGTAAACCTGTACAAAGGGCAGCAGCTTAAGAAAAGGCATATCCCTTATGAAAATGCCGTTGAAGAACTGGAAATGCTTATTAAAGAGAATAACGATTGGGTTGCCCCCTGAGATTAAAGGCTGTATAAGGATATTATGGGAAAAGTAAACTGGAAACCAGGGACTATGATTTATCCGCTTCCGGCAGTAATGGTCAGTTGCGGGGTAAAACCTGAAGAATACAATATTATAACCATCGCGTGGACAGGCACTATTTGCAGTGACCCTCCCATGTGCTACATTTCTGTGCGCCCATCGCGCCATTCATACGAAATCATTAAAAGGACAGGTGAATATGTAATTAACCTGACTACCAAAGAACTGGCAAAAGCCACCGACTGGTGTGGATGCCGTTCAGGGAAAGATTTTAATAAATGGAAAGAAATGGGGTTGACACCTGCCCCTGCCAGGGTAGTAAAAGCACCGATAATTGATGAAGCCCCCATAAATATTGAGTGTAAGGTAAAAGAGATAATCGACCTTGGGGTGCATCAGATGTTTATTTCCGAAGTGGTTAACGTAATAGCCGATGAAGCCTTCCTGGATGAGAAAGGGGCTTTTAGCTTTGCAAAGTCTAACCCACTGGTATACAGCCACGGGCACTATTTCGAATTGGGCAAAAGAATCGGGAAGTTCGGATGGTCGGTAGAAAAGAAGAAGAAAAGCTAAACTATTTAAGCAATGAAAACAATACCTTTATTAACGATACTCGTTTTTATGAATTTAGGAATCATTAATGCCCAGGATAATCCCCTGTTGCAGGATTTTAATACACCGCACCAGGTAGCACCATTTCAGTTAATAGAGACGAAGCACTATATGCCGGCTTTTAAAGAGGCTATTAGTGTAGGGGAAAAAGAGATTGAAGCAATCGTAAATAATACGGAAGCCCCTTCATTCAACAATACCATTGTTGCCCTTGAAAAAGCAGGGCGGCTTTTAAACCGTACAGCCGGGATATTTTTCAATTTATTGAGCTCCGAAACCAATGACGACCTGCAAAAGATTGCACAAGAGGTTTCTCCTCTCCTCACCAAATTCCAGAACGACATTAGCCTGAACCCGGAATTGTTTCATAAGGTAAAAGTTGTATATGAAAACAAAGGCAACCTTGGCCTTAGCGTGGAACAGCAAACCCTGCTTACTGACACCTACATTGGTTTTGTCCGTAAAGGAGCCAATTTAGATGAAACGCAGAAAGAAAAGTTCCGGGAGTTGAGTACCGAACTTTCAAAATTATCCCTGAAATTTGGAGAGAATGTATTGAAAGAGACAAATAACTATTTCCTGCACATTACAGATAAAAAGCAACTTGCCGGGCTACCCGAAAGTGCTATAGAGGCAGCGGCAGGCAAGGCAAAGGAGAAAGAGGTGGAAGGATGGGTATTCGACATTACCATGCCCAGCTACCTGCCTTTTATGAAATATGCCGAAAACCGCAGCCTGCGTAAAGAGATGTATATGGCATACAGCTCAAAAGCATTCAAAGGGAATGAATACGACAACCAGGAAAATGTAAAAAGGATTGTGGGACTACGCCTGGAGCTGGCTAAATTGCTGGGGTATAAAAACTATGCCGATTATGTATTGGAGCGTCAAATGGCAATGAACCCTGCGGGTGTTTACAAATTGCTGGGAGATTTGTACGATGCTTCTTATAAAGTAGCAAAGCAAGAGAAAGAAGAGCTGCAACAATATGCCGAATCACTGGGGTTTAAAGAAACCCTGATGCCATGGGATAAAGATTATTATACAGAAAAACTGAGGACCAGGAAGTTTAACCTGGATGATGAAATGTTGAAACCTTATTTCGAATTAAGTAATGTAGTCGAAGGTGTTTTTGGTTTAGCAACAAAATTGTATGGCCTCACTTTTAAACCGAACAATGATATCCCGGTGTATAACGAAGAAGTTAAGCCATACGAAGTTTTCGATAATGATGGAAAGTTCCTGGCGGTTTTATATACTGATTTCCATCCCCGTGCCGGGAAAAGAGGCGGCGCATGGATGAACGACTTTAAAGGGCAGTGGAAAGAAAACGGGGTCGACTCAAGGCCGCATATTACTATTGTAATGAATTTTACCAGGCCGACAGAGACAAAACCTGCCCTTCTTACTTTTAATGAATTAGAAACTTTTATGCACGAGTTTGGCCATGCCCTTCATGGGATGTTGGCAAATTCTACCTATTCAAGCCTGTCGGGGACGAATGTTTACCGCGATTTTGTCGAGCTCCCTTCACAAATAATGGAAAACTGGGCAGTTGAAAAAGAGTTCTTAGACGGTTTTGCCACCCACTATAAAACCGGGGAGAAAATACCTGAAGAGTTGGTAGAAAAAATAAAAGCTTCGCAAAATTATATGGCAGGAAGCTTAAGCCTGCGCCAGTTAAGTTTTGGGTTTTTAGATATGGCCTGGCATACTCTTGAAGAACCTTACCGGGGAGATGTAAAAACTTTTGAAGAAGAGGCATGGAAGAAAACCCAGCTTTACCCGGTAATTGACGGGGTTTGCATGAGCACCCAGTTCGGGCATTTGTTTGCAGGCGGCTATGCAGCAGGCTATTACGGCTACAAATGGGCAGAGGTGTTGGATGCCGATGCATTCAGCCTGTTTAAAGAGAAGGGTTTGTTTGATAAAGCCACAGCAAAATCGTTCCGTGAGAATATCCTCGAAAAAGGAGGTACCGAGCACCCCATGGTACTTTACAAACGTTTCCGGGGGCAAGAACCAAAAGTAGATGCTTTGCTCAAAAGGAGCGGGTTGATGTAAAAGGCGGAGGGAAAAGAATTAAGAGACACAGTAAAAAACCCCGGTAAGGCTTCATCCAAAGAGAAAATCGTAGTGTTTGTCCATAAAGCCCGCCTTCTGCGTTACTCTTGTCTTAAAAACCTGTCATTTACAAAAGTAGACTCCTGATTCTTAAAACTTCTAAAGCCTTGAAACCGGACATTCTGAACCAAACACTTGAGTTTATAGACAGATTTTAGTTAGTCAGGGCTTCACTTTAAGTGAAACCCTGACTTCTTTTAAAACCTATCCGTTTTAGCAGTTTTATTTCACTGTAATTTCTTGTTTGACATTACCACAGTTCAACATTTTACTGCCGAGGAACGGATTCTTTACTTTATTGGATGCACTTAACCACTTACCGCCTTCATGGTTGTTGTACATTGGGCAATATAGTTGATATAAGTTACGGTCTGAGCCCGTAATAACGATCAGGTCTTTGATGTCAGTACCTAAAATCTCAAAATGTTCCCGTTGATGGTCAATTTTACCGCTATTTTCCACAATGTGCTCGGTATTTTCCCTGGCATCATCGATGATATCCTTCAATTCTTTTTGCTGTGACTTCGATTGTGCCGACAAGTTGAATTTTGAAAGGGCCTCAAACAACATTTTCCCGGCACTTGCCGCTTTTTTACTGTTGTCTTCAACCAGTGCATCTTTTAATGCCAGGTAGTTGTTGATGATAGCTGTTGCTGATTGTGAATGTTCAACTTTAATTGCAGGCGATATGGCCATTTTGCCTGTCATTTTTGATTGCATCATGGATTGGCCACTTTTTGTGTGGTCCATCTTTGCATGGTCGTGTTGGGCATTGGCTCCCCAGCTTACTAAAGCCAGGCAAAGCAAAAACATAATCTTTCTCATGGTATTTACATTTTAAATTAATAATTTGATATTTGTATTATTCTTAGTTTGATGATTTTAAAAACTCAAGGATCTTTGCTGATTCCAGGTCTGTCAGGTTTGCACGTAACTTCATGTGCATACTGATTGTTTCCCATTGTGTGTTGTTGTAGGCCGATGAAGGTGGCGTATTATGGCAACGCATACAATTTTCGCCCCATAACTGTGTGCTGCTTTTATCAGCTATTTCTTTGGTGGCCGTACAACTGTTTATAATAATTATAAAGGCTCCAAACAGCAAGGCGCCGGTTAATATGGAAATTAATTTTTTCATGGTATCTGATATTAAATAAGAATAAGTGTTTTAAAAGTTAACGGACTAGAATCCAAAGGCTATCTGCACATTTATTGCCCCTTCTTTTTCTTCTCCTTTGACCTGGTCGATCATGTAATCTATTTTTAAAACAGAATTCCAGTTCAACCAATAATTAAGTCCAAGCCCTATCTGGCTTTGATTTCCTGCCCATAAGGACTTTTCAGGTAGGTTCATGGCAGAGTACCTTCCTGCAAATTCTATATTTTTGATGAATTTATTGCGAATAAATGCCGGGCGCAGAGCCAGTTGTAAGAAATAAGCTTTGCTGCTATTATCAAAATTCAAATTATTCCCTTCTTCATCTTTATAGGTTGCAGCATTCACGTTTACCTGGTTATATTGGCCTTTTATATTTAAATCCATGAATCCAACTTTGTGGATGAAGGAGATATCGCCTGAAAGCAAATTTGCCCCGGTATGTTCATATTCAGAGCCTTTATCGCCTACCTTGGCAGTTTGCCCTGAAACCCCGATTTCTAAAGATGAATTGGAGAAAGGCAAAAATCCCAACCGTCCGCCAATTGCTTTGTTGTTGTTGTTATCCGCCAGGTTGTCGTACATCAGTTGTCCTGCCATTGCAGGATCGTCGGTTACCAGCGAAGGGCCGTTCGAAAGGTAAGCCACATAGTTTATCTTTGATTTCCCCAATTGTGACCCTCCCCGCAAAGAAACGCCAAATTCGCCCATAGGGCCTATCATTGCACCTTCTTCACTGAATCCCAGTGGCTTTTCTGCAAACTTATCGATCCACTTAGGGTGTAACCTTTCTGCATAAGTACCGAAGGGGGATAGGAATTTACCGGCACTGACAGTAAAGTATTTATTTAGTACGTAATGCAAGGTGGAATACTCCAGCCCAAAGTTAACTTCTCCATCTTCAATCTCCATTTCCATTTCACCTTCAAAAAACAGTTTGTCCGATTTCTTCCATAAAAAGATAGGAGAGAATCCGGCAGGGCCAAAAGACCCCTGCCCGTCACCTTCTTTTTCGAAGCCTGAATAAGTATACCCGGCTAAAATGAAATTCGTATTCCCGGAACTCCTCTGTACCTGAGAGGTAGTGTTTTGATTCCTTTCTGTTTGCGTTAAATTATCCTGCGAAAAGGCATTAAATCCACATAGGATTAATGCTGCTGACAGCATTGTCATTAGTTTTTTCTGAGTTTTCATTGTTTTTAATTTTCATTGTTTTAAAGAATTGATAATTGCATTGCGCCTGGCATGCTGATCTCGAATCATGTACGGCCGGGTGTTATTTTTTCTTCTTTTTCAGTGTCCTGATATAATTTACAACTTCCCAGCGTTGATTATTGGTCAGCGTTAGTTTCGTTGATGGCATTGGTTTTTTCCCTTGTGTGATTTTCCAGAACAATTCACCGTCTGTCTGATCCTGTACCTTTGATGAGGTCAGGTCTCCCGGTATTTTATCCAGGGTTGCACTGTTGGGCCCATCTCCCCGGCCTTTCCTGCCGTGGCATGAAAAACATTCTTTTGTATATAGTTTTTTACCCGCAATAAGACTGGATTCATTGGCTTCGACCGGATTTTTCTTTTTCAGTGCCGACCCGGGTGCTTTCCATTCGTCTTCCTGCGGTACGAAGGCGAAAATCAATAATAGCAGCAAGGCAGAAATACTTATTTTCAATGACCTTGTTAAGAGTGTGTTTTTTGAAATAGTTCTCATACATGTTGTTTTTAAAATTTACAATTATTTTCTTTTTGTGTAATTTATAAAGAGCTTTCCTTCCTGATCTTATACAATTGATAAAACAGGTAGGATAGGCTGGTTAAGATAGCTGATAAAGCCAGATAGAAAGAAAGCGACATCCATAAAGGGGCTTTGCTTGTCCATAGTGCCGGCGATGTATCCGGTTGCGGGTTAACCGGTTCCCCGAATTTTGCTTCAGTCCGGGCTTCAACGGTTCCGTAGGTATAATCATTCTCCACTTTTGCAACAATGGTAACGTTACCTGTCTTATCTCCTTTGATATGCTTGGGGAAGATAATGCTGGCTAGCCCTCTTTCGTCAGTAGTTACCGTTGCCTCTTCGCCCAAAGGCAATAGTCCGAACAACCGCTGTACATAAAATGTTATATCAACATCTTCCGCCGGAGTGGGACTTCCGTCAACCTCGATGCCTGATAAGCTGGCAAATACTGATTTTGTTGAGTCTGTCCACGATGTGCTTAATACGATTCTTGCTTCCTTTACGCTTTCTTCAACTTCTGTGTCGGCATATTCAGGGTTGTCCTCGATTTTTGCAACCAGGGTTAGCAGCCCTTCATTATCAACCGGTAATTGCTTGGTAAGCAATACGGTTGCCTCCCCTTTTTCATTGGTAACCACTTGTTGGAATAACCCTGAGGAGCCATCGTGTAAGGAATAGATATTCAATTTTACCCCCTTGGCTGCTATCGGTTTACTATTCTTAACCCGTTCTATTGCTTTTATGGTTGCAGTCCTCTCATTTACAGGGTTAGCATAAAAATTTAGCCGAAGGATAATCTTCTTTTTATTTAAAGATATTGCTCCTTCATTCCTGGCAACAGAAAAAGTATGGGTAAAGATCATCGCGAGTAGGAATAAACTTATTCTACTTGCTATATATTTGGTCAATAACCTGTGTTTCATCTCTCTTTTTTTTGCGTTTAATTAATTTCCATTTGCAAGGTTTAAATCCCCCTTTGTTTCTCAATCTTCTTTTTCATGCTAAAGTTTTTTTCTTTTCCTTCTATAATATCGGCAATGGAAATTATAGGGAAAAGCCGTGAAAAGATGGTTATAAACAAAAGTGAGGCAGATATAAAAGCCAGGACTATCGCTATTTCAATCCATGAAGGGAAATAAGATGTCCATGATTTGGGCACCCCCTGCATAGGTAAATATGGATGTAATAAAACAGGGATCACTATCAGGTAGCGTTTTAACCATGCACCAATTACAATAAATACGGCAATTATAGTCATGGGCAAGGGCTTGCGCATCTTACGGAAAAGGAGTAAGATAACAGGCAGTATCATTCCGATGGACTGGGTAAACCAAAATAGATGTGACGAGGAGCCCAGGAACATGTCATTTAAAAGGAGTGCTTCTGAACTTCTGGAAGAATATGCCGGGATTAAATACTCATTGATATTAAAATAAGCATAAATGAGGCCTAAGAAGACCAATAATTTCCCCATGTTATCAAAATGGTAATCGGTAATATATTTCTCCAGGTGGTAGGCCTTTTGAAAGACGAACATCCCTATGATAACGGCTCCTGTACCTGCAAGGAATGCGCCTGCAACAAAGTAGGGCCCGAAGTTGGTACTATTCCACCCCGGGCGGAGTGTTGTGGCAAATAACCAGGCTGTAACGGTATGGATGGAAACAGCCAGAGGGATTATCAATATACATATAAAACGGATCGATTTTTTTAATCTCGCCCATTGTTTTTCGTTCCCTTCCCACCCCAGGGCAAAAAGTTTATACATCTTCATTTGCCACCGGGGCTTGTTTTTTAATTGGTCTCTTAAAATACCGAAGGAAGGTAATAAGGAAAAATATAAAAATAACAGGCTGGTGACCAGGTACGAAGAAACAACCATTACATCCCAAATGATCGGCGATTGTACCCTTCCATGGGTGAATAAGTAGAACACCCGGTCGGGCCGCCCCATATCCACAACAATAATGAGCCCGGCACATATTATATTTGCCACGGCAATTGTTTCCGCTATCCTCGCCAGCGGCCGGTACCACTCAAAATTCAATAATTTGAGAATAGAAGATATTAAGGCTCCTACCAGGCTAATGGCTACAAAATAAACAAAAGAGGAAATATAGATACCCCACGAAGCATAGTTACGCATACTGGTAACTTCAAGCCCGTTTTTCAACTGTAAATAATAAGCGTAAGCACCTATAAGGCATATTAATATCAAGGATGCTATCCAAATCTTACCTGCCGGGCCAATTTTTTTTATTGGCCTGAGTAAGTCTTCCTTAATAGTTTCTATATCTGCCGTTTCGGGTTTCCCGGCGTGATCTTTTTCTATAATAGGATATTTCATCTTTTTCATTTTAAATTTCCGGTTGTGTTCTTATTATCCAACATTATCGTGGCCTTCTTCTTTTTTGATCTTTGGTTTTGGATACATGCGGTTTTTCGGCGGCAGGTAAAATACCCTGGGTTTTGTCCCAAGGTCTTCAAGGTAAACGTATCCTGCATTATCATCTACAAGTTTTCGGAAAGAGACAGTGGCGCCCGAATGGTTTGTAATGGCATCCTCATATTCATCGCCATAATAAATTGCATCCATCGGGCAGCCTGACACACATGCAGGCAATACCCCTTTGCGTACGACATGTGGGCAAAAATCACATTTTTCGACGGTCCCGATTTTAGCAGGGTAACTTTGTTCCGGGGAATAGGGCATTGCTGCTACTTCGGCAGGCTGTTTCGGTTCGCCCCAGTTGAAAAAACGGGCCGAATATGGGCAGGCTGCCATACAGAACCTACAGCCGATGCACCTTTCATTGTCGATAAGTACAATACCATCGTCCCGCTTGAATGTTGCATCGACCGGGCAAACTTTGGTACATGGCGGGTTGTCGCAATGGAAACAGGGCTTTGGGAACCAGTAGGGTGCTGTAGCTTCATTGTCTTTCATCTTAAAAACCTTGATCCATTCGCGTTCGGGCGGGATAAAGTGCATTTTCTGGCATGCTTCCGTACATTTTCCACATCCGTCACATCTGGAGAGGTCGATGACCATTACAAACCTTTTCCCCTCAATCCCTTTCCGGGCTTCGGCATTGGTTGCAACCTGAAGGGAATTAGGGTTGATGGATTCTTTATCAACCTCCACTAACTTGCCATCCATAGTTAAAACCTTCACTTTCTCTTCATTGTTCCCACTGGCGCCTTTAACGAAGGCAGTACTAATCCCTGCCCCTGCCAATGCAGCTCCTCCTGTGAATAATCCTAATTTCAGGATATTTCTTCTGTTTTTTGAGAAACCAGTTTTTTTCATCTTTTCATTATTTAAATCAATAACTATTACATAATTAAAAACCCCCAGGCCAGGTCATTAATCATTTCCCCTTAACAGGCGTATAATTTCAGTGGCCGTATTCTGCGATTGAGTTATCGCCCAAATGTTAGTTTGAGCTTAATATGTTAGTATTCATTATTATCCTTTCTTGTAACAGGCTGTTCCCGGATAATAAGTAAGAGGCAGGTTCAGCGAATATGAAGCATCCCTGTACCATTTAGGGTGAATTAGCCTAAAGGCGTATAAAAGGGGCAAAAAATCAAATAAGAAAAATTTCGAGAAATTCCGGCGATTCGGAATTTATAAGTGGTGGTGCATTTTTAAACGTAAAATCTAATGTGGAAATGTCGGGAGAAACTAAATTTTGAGAAATTAAAAGAGGTGTATGCAGTAGTTTTAAAAGCTCAAGTACTTTAACAGTCCCGATATTAAAAGTTGAACTATTAAAATGGTCTTTGACTTTATTAACAACTAACGCGTTATGGCAGTCTTTACAACCATGGGCACAACAGGAATGAGCCTCCCCCACAAATGAAAATGAGATAAGCTTACCATGGCAATAATGCTGTGATATAGTGACCCCTGTTGTCCCCAGGAGAAATATCAGAAGAAGAATGATCTGAGACGATTTTTTCATTATTATCACATAACTTTCGGAGCAAAGATATATATAAATTATATGGATAATACCTTCTCCGGCAAAGATTTGCAAAATATTAACAATTCATTTTCAGAGAGTAAACATAATAATAAAAGGCATACCCTGTAATGTTAAGTATATGGGTAAGATTTATTGATTATAAATTTTCCCTGACCTCGCCGCACTTTGGCATTTTAGTCCCCAAATAGGGGTTTTGTATCACTTTGCTGTCGCTAATCCAGTAAGATCCTTCCCCGTTAAAAGCCATAGGGCAGAAGATTGCAAATAATTTGCCTTGTTTCAACCCAAAGCTCTTAATCGTGCAATACATGATTTCCGAAATATGGCTGAAATATGAACGTTTATTCTCCAGCCCTTTGACGTGCAGCATTTCTTTCAGTTTGCCTTCATACAATGCCTGGTGGTTTTGCCATGCTTCCAGGCCTTTGCCTTCGAGCCTCGTTGGGACAACGGCGGCTACTTTTTCAGCCATTAAACCAACAGCTTTATCAGTTGCCTGCACATCTTCTTTTACCAGGGCATCCTTTAATAGTAGATAGGCATCGATTACCTGTTCCAACTCTGCTTTGGCAGCTTCGCCCAATTGATATGGGTTATCAAGGATCACAATATCCTTATGCGCAAAGTTGTCTGCCAGGCTATTGTGCTGCTTGTGCATGCCTGTTGTGTCGTTTTGTGTAAGGACATTGGGCGTGGCCTCCTGCCCGGCAGGCATTTTACTGTGTTTGGCCTCTTTCTTTTGGTTGCTTCCTCCGCAAGATGTAAATGCGAAGAAAACAGTAAGTGCCACTAATTGTAGAAATAGTTTTCTTCGTTTCATGATTTTATAATTTGTTATTAATTAATGGTAAAGTTAAGATAAATTTCAATTCAAATCTGCGGAAGCTCATTCTTGACGTTTTCTTATCAGAGGCAGGGTTTTCGTGCAAACACTTTTGATGAAAGATTGCATAATGAAAGATTGCATAATGAAAGATTGCATAATACAAATAATGTTTCTATCTTTAAATAAAAAAAAATGAAGCGAGCCATAAAAATTAATTGTTACATAAGGGTATCATTGTTTAGGCAAATTCTATCGAATACTATGAAGTTGTTTAAAGTTAAAAATATAATGAGATGAAATCTCCATTTGAATTTGGAAAAGTTATTGAATCAAATTCGTTCATCGACCGGACAGACGAGATAGAACATTTAAAAGTTAATTTTCAATCGGGGATAAATACCATTTTAATATCTCCACGCCGGTGGGGAAAATCATCGTTAGTCCAAAAAGCAGGTAAAATTATAGAGTCTGAAAATCCAAAGATAAAAGTTTGTAAGATTGATCTTTTCGGCATAACGAGTCAAAAAGTTTTTGCAGAAAGGCTTATCCGGTCTGTCTTAATGAAAAGTTCCTCGAAATTCGAAGAATGGTTGAATATCGGGAAACAATTCCTGCAAAATATTATACCTGTTTTTTCAATTGGAGTTGATCCAAATTCTGATTTCACAATAAAGTTTGATTGGCAAAGTGCAGAAAAAAACATTGAGGATATTTTAAACCTCCCAGAAAATATTGGTAAAAAGAAGGATATAAAATTTGTAATTTGCATTGATGAATTCCAGAATATTGGCAATTACCCTGACTCGATAGCCTTTCAGGAGCAGCTACGCTCGGTATGGCAAACCCACCAGAACACATCTTATTGTTTATATGGCAGTAAAAGGCATCTGATTACTGATTTATTCAAGAATCAATCAATGCCTTTTTACAGATTTGGGGATATTATTTTTTTAAAGAAAATAGATAAAAAACATTGGATGCATTTCATTCCTGCATCGTTTAAAGAAACAGGGAAAGAGATAGATGCCGGATTGACTGAAGAAATAGTTGATTTAATGCAGAATCACCCTCATTATATCCAGTTATTAGCACACCATGTTTGGTTAAACACCGGGAGAAAGGTAACCCGTGTTATAGTTGATTCTTCGATGAAGGAAATAATGGATTATTACGACATGGTTTATTCAAGAGAAATTGAGGGTTTCTCAAATCATCAGATTAGCTATTTAAAGGCAATAGCAGCAAAAGAGGAGCACCTCTCTTCAAAAGAAACCATATTAAAATATGGAATCAATACGCCCGGGAATTTAACCCGTACAAAGCAAGCTCTTGAAAAAAAAGATATCCTCGATTTCTTCGACAAGACACCTCAATTTGTTGACCCCGCATTCGAATTATGGTTTAAACAAAAATTCCCGGCATAAAAAAACCGCCTTTGCGTACAAAAGCGGTTTCATATATTGAGTAAGCACCGATCTGTGTCAAACAGTACGGCAACTTACGGAAAAGCACCAACCAGGGTTGGTACTTGTTTTCTTTATTCTTTTTCCCTTACGACTTACCTTACTTCCGACCCGTTATCCGCTTTTTGGTCGGGTGCAACAATCGACAAGGACCCATCAGCATTTTCAGCACAGAGGATCATCCCCTGCGATTCGATACCCCGTAATTTTTTTGGTTCAAGGTTTACCAGGATACTTACCTGCCTGCCAATCAAAACTTCGGGTTGGTAATATTCGGCAATTCCCGAAACCACAGTACGCTGGTCAATCCCTGTGTCAATTTTCAATTTCAGGAGTTTTTTGGTTTTTGCTACTTTTTCAGCTTCGATGATTGTCCCCACACGGATATCTATTTTCCCAAAATCATCGAAGTTGATATTTTCTTTTGCCGGGGACGCCTTTGTTTCAACAAGGTCATTAGTTTTTTTTGTATCAAACAGTTTTTGAATTTGTGCTTCAATAACCTTGTCCTCTATTTTTTCAAATAGCAATTCCGGTTTATTTACCTTGTGCCCGGCCGCAATCAATGAAGTATTGCCCAGGGCATCCCACCCTTTTCTTTCAATATTCAGGAAGCCACGTAATTTCTCCATGCTGAACGGGAGGAATGGCTCCAGGATAATTGTCAGGTTGGCCGCAATCTGAAGGCATATATTCATAACGGTTTCCACCCTTGCCTCATCGGATTTAATCACCTTCCAGGGCTCTTCATCGGCCAGGAACTTATTGCCAAGGCGTGCCAGGTCCATTGCATATTTCAGCGACTCCCTGAACCGGAAATTATCCAGGCTCTTTTCAACTTCCCCCTTAATATCTGATATTCTGGCAAGTACCTCCTTGTCAGAATCTGTCAATTCCCCCAATGCAGGCACTATTCCGTCAAAATATTTCTGAGTAAGGACAAGAGTGCGGTTCACATAATTGCCAAGCACTGCAACCAATTCGTTGTTATTGCGTGCCTGGAAATCGCTCCAGGTAAAATCATTGTCTTTTGTTTCCGGGGCATTGGCTGTCAGCACGTATTTCAACACATCTTCTTTGCCCGGGAAATCTTTTAAATACTCATGCAGCCAGACAGCCCAATTCCTCGAAGTAGAAATTTTATCTCCCTCCAGGTTTAAGAATTCGTTGGCCGGCACATTCTCCGGGAGGATAAAACTCCCTTCAGCTTTTAACATACTTGGGAAAATAATGCAGTGGAACACTATATTATCTTTCCCGATGAAATGCAACATCCTGGTTTCGGGGTCTTTCCAGTATTTTTCCCATTCGGGTGTTAATTCTTTCGTTGCCGAAATGTAGCCAATAGGGGCATCGAACCAAACGTATAGCACTTTCCCTTTTGCTTCGTCAATAGGAACCGGTACACCCCAATTAAGGTCGCGGGTTACGGCACGGGATTGTAACCCACTATCAATCCACGACTTACATTGCCCGTAAACATTTACTTTCCATTCTTTATGCCCTTCTAATATCCATTCTTTCAGCCAATCTTCATATTGGGCAAGCGGCAGGTACCAATGTTTTGTTTCTTTTAAAACAGGCACATTCCCGCTAATCATCGATTTCGGATTAATTAGTTCCGTGGGGCTTAACGATGAGCCACAGCTTTCGCACTGGTCGCCATAAGCACCGTCAAAACCACATTTTGGGCAGGTTCCGGTAATATAACGGTCGGCCAGGAACTGCCTGTTTTCCTCATCGTAATATTGTTCCGAGGTTTTCTCAATAAACTTGCCCCCATCATATAATTTCTTAAAAAATTCCGAAGCTGTGTCGTGGTGTATCTTAGAGCTTGTCCGCGAATACACATCAAAAGATATCCCAAATTTTTCAAACGACTCTTTAATGATTCCGTGGTATTTGTCTACAATATCCTGCGGGGTAACGCCTTCATTTTTAGCTTTCAGGGTAATAGGCACCCCGTGCTCATCCGAGCCCCCGATTAAAACCACTTCCTCACCTTTTAAGCGGAGGTAACGAGCGTAAATATCGGCAGGTACGTACACCCCGGCCAGGTGCCCGATATGAATAGGGCCGTTGGCATAAGGAAGTGCCGTGGTAATTAAGGTACGTTTGTATTTAGCCATTTTTTATTGTTGAAAAATTTTTAATTCAAAAAAAACCTAATCAGGGGAACAAAGATAACCGAAATTTTACTGAAATTATTGATTTCGGTTTTTTGAGAAATAATTTGATACATTTGTATTGTTTTGGTGGTTATTTCTTTTCAGGAAATACCTTAAAAAGGGAATCCGGTGGCCCCGGTAAATGGGGGAATCCGGAGCAGTCCCCGCTGCTGTAAGCCTGTTAAAAGGTGCCGAACTACAAAACCACTGTCTGCAACCCCGGTAGCTATCGGGACAGGATGGGAAGGAAATCGGAACCAGGCGAGCCAGAAGACCTGCCAAAACCAGACTTTAATAAATCGGTTCTTCGGGGAGAAAGATCGTTGGAATTGGTTTCTTTTCCAATTATTTTCTCGGGGCAAAAAATAATTATTTATGAAAGTGTTTTCGTCATGGAGCGGAGGGAAAGACTGTATGCCTGCACTATACAGGTATATCTCTTATGAAGGCAACCAGGGTGAGTGCCTGTATCATTTTTTAAAGGAGGAAGATACACTAAAAATAATCGTTAATTCTTAAAATTAGTCCGGCATGGCAAGGAATAAACTGATCTTAATATTAATATTTTGCATTGTATGGTTTACCGGGGTGTCGCAAAAGCCTCAACGGATTGTTTCTTTAGCGCCATCGATTACAAAAAACATCTATTTGCTTGAGGCACAAGACAAGTTGGTAGGATGCACGAGTTACTGTACCGAGGGGATAGCCGACAAAAAAGAAATTGTTGCCTCTGCAGTAAATGTTAATATAGAGAAAGTTTTTTCATTGCAACCCGACCTGGTTCTAACCATGTTGCTCACCAAACCACAGGATATTGAAACATTGAAGAAACTAGGCCTCCGTGTTGTAGTAATGCCAACACCTAAAGATTTTGAGGGAATTTGCTCCCAATTTATTAAAACAGGCGAATTTGTAGGGGAAAAAGACTTTGCAATTAACTTAATTAAGGCTGAGAAAGCTAAAGTTGAGCAACTTCAGGCGGCAGTATCTAAAGAAAATAAAAAGCAAAAGGTTTTTTTCCAGATAGGGGCAAACCCAATATTTACGGTACTCCCTAATACTTTTATGGATGATTATATTCAACTATCGGGGTGCGTAAATATTGCAGCCGACCTGAAAAGAGGGGCAATTACACGCGAAGCGGTTTTATTGCGCAACCCGGATGTTATTATTATAGCAACAATGGGGAGGTTTGGAGAAGAGGAAAAGGAAAACTGGCTGAGTTATAAAGGGCTGTCGGCAGCAGAAAATAAAAAAGTCTTCCTTATCGAATCGGACAATGCCTGTAGCCCGACACCCGATAATTTTACGAAGTCGTTGATGCAGGTTTTCA
>UOEP01000171.1_pt1 | contig 20379 bp, 15 predicted proteins | sample 1989931 | NCBI WGS metagenome assembly UOEP01 (sample SAMEA4712198, study PRJEB27164) | hydrothermal vent metagenome | biome: marine basaltic hydrothermal vent biome; feature: marine hydrothermal vent; material: mineral | place: Pacific Ocean | collected 2011-06-14/2011-07-23 | depth 1691 m
GGACAGCGAACCGGGGGATTTGCCTTTCTAATAGGGATTTTAATATTTTAGTATTTCAATATTCACGGGAATATCCAGGAAATCATCTCTTTTCGACCTGTTCTCAGATAGCCAGGCCTCAAATCTTTTTTTGTCAAGTGACTTTGGAATTATATAGGGCTTTTTTAAATATCAACTTCCGGATGCTAGTAGAGCGTTCTCTAATTATCATTAAAAATTTCGCTAATTGAATGCCAATTCAATACAATAGAGTCAGACCTCACCTGCTTATCATCGCCTGCATAAATAAGGTACTGTTCCGATTTTTTATTACCTGAAACTTTAGACCAATAATTAAGCCCTTTAAAAAATTGTTTTACGACAGTCTTCCCAGATTTTATTTCAATGGCTTTTAATATACCAGGGGCTTCAATTATTACGTCTACTTCATTACCGTTCGAGTCACGGTAAAACCAGGTGTCAGCATTAAGTGTCCTGTTGTAAATGTATTTTTTCAGTTCAGCTATCACATACGACTCGAAGATAAAGCCCCGCAGGTAGTGATATTGAAGGTCTTCAGGAATTTTTATGCCGAGCAGGTAACACAATAACCCCGTATCATAAAAGTAAATTTTTGAAGACTTAACAATCCGCTTGTTTAAATTTTTTGAATACGGATTTAACCGGAAAAGTATATAACCAGTCTCCAGGACTGACAACCAGCGTTTAACAGTTTGGTACGAAACCGACAATTCATTCCCAATCTCGCTGAAATTAATGAGCTGCCCTGTACGTGCAGCGCATAATTTCAAAAAATCACGGAACGAATTTATGTCTCCCACATTTATTAGTTTCCTGACATCTTTTTCAATATAAGTGGATATGTAATCCGCATACCAATTGTGATAGCTTTTTATTTGTTGAAAGAGCCTGGGGTAAAATCCCTTATGGATTACTTCTTCCAGTGTAATGTCAACCATAGGGTAGATTTCATCCTGTGAAAAAGGAAGGAGGTGGAATATGGCAACTCTTCCGGCAAGGGACTGAGAAATACTTTGCATTAGTAAAAAATTATTGAAGCCGGTAAGTACATACATCCCGTTTCTCCCGGCCGTATCAATTTCTACCTGTAAATAAGAAAAAAGCTGAGGGGCATGTTGTATTTCATCGAATATGGCCTTTTGCCCTGCAGTTTTAAGAAAACCTTTTGGGTCATCCAGGGCAAACGCCCTGATTTCAAGGTCTTCAAGATTTATATACTTATAGCCGGGCAATAAGTTTTTCACCAAAGTTGTTTTGCCCGACTGCCTTGGGCCGGTAACTGTAACAGCCGGCATTACTTTCAGCGCATCTATGATGCTTTTTGCTATTTCTCTTTTTATCATCTCATGCTACTTAGATATTTAATATCTATTTTGCATAAATGTAAAATTAATATTTGTATTTGACAAATTCCATTCTCATTATTTTGTATTCTGAAGAGGATGGTATGATAAAGCAGGCATTCAAAAAAACTACCACCTATTACAAATGGCTGCAAAATATCAACATTCCGCTGTCAGGAAAAATCTCCCCCCGATATAGCTATGGCTATGAAGTAAAAATCGAGCTCTCCGATTACTCGGAGCTAAAACCAATATATTACTATGTTAAAAATTGCTCATAATTCTGCGGATTGATAATATTATATTCATGCTCAGGATACGTATTTGCAAAACTTTTTGAAAGGAACGGTTTTTTCTTTGCGTTCCATTTTATTTCATAAGCGTATAATATACCGTCCCTTTCTTCAATATAGTCAATTTCTTGCTGGTCTTGTGTTCGCCAGAAATATGAGTTTGCCCATATTATGTTGTAATGCAAATATTTAATCCTTTCGCTTATAATAAAGTTTTCCCATAAATCACCAATATCGGTCCTTAACTCCGGTAAATTGAAATTAGCCAAAAGTGCATTCCTGATACCGTTGTCGAAAAAATAAATTTTCCTTCCACGCTTCAATTCTTTACGGTGGTTACGGCTAAAAGCAGGAAGCCTGAATATAATAAAAGTTTGTTCTAAAAGCTGTATGTATTTCTCTACGGTTTGATTGTCCATCTCCAAAAGTGAAGCAAGATTATTATAAGAAATCTCAGAGCCTAGTTGAAACGCAAGGGCTTGTAATAATTTAAGCAGTTTTTCAGGTTTTTTAATACGCTCCCACATCAGGATATCTTTATATAAATAGCTGTCGGATAATTGTTTCAATACCTCCTTCTCTTTTCCCGGATTAGAAACCACTTCGGGATAGTAACCATAGATTAAACGATGTGGCATTAACCGGTTTTCTTCTAAAAAACCATGATAATCAACCATTTCAGAGAAAGACAGGGGGAAGAGTTTATATTCCCACTTCCTTCCGGTTAATGGTTCGTTTACTTTATTGGCAAGTTCAAATGCCGACGAGCCTGTTGCTATAAGTTGAACCCCGGGTATTTGGTCGGTTATTAGTTTTAACCTCAAACCAACATCCGTAATGCGTTGTGCTTCGTCTATTACAACAATCTTTTTCCCGGCAAATATCGCTTTTAACCTTGCGGATGAACTATTTTCGAACAATGCTATTGTATCGGCTTCATCGGCATTGAGCCACAAAACATCGTTTTTTTGGCTGATTATTTTCTTAAGCAAAGTAGTTTTCCCGGTTTGCCTTGCTCCAAGGACTATAATTGCCTTACCACTAAAAAGTTTTTTTTCTATTTCATTTTCTAATTTTCGTGTTATCATGGCAGTTATCTTGAATACAATCGCAAATATAACGTTATTATTGCGATTACATTCTCTTTTATTGTAGATTTTTTGTATAAAGTACCAGTGAACCTAAGGAACTGCCCTCTTTTTTGAAAGAACGTGTCCCTTATTGCTTTATTCAGCAGGTGACTCGCAGTCACCTGCTGAATTCCAACGCTATCAATAGAAAAAAAATTGGTCGCCCCGAACCTGGCCAGGTAGTATTACTTGTTTCGGTTGATTTTTGATTTGCAATTGCAGCGTAAAAGGTTGGGCATCCGAAACATCTCCTTCAACTATAAAGTCCCCTTTATCTACTCGACTAGTTTTACTAAGCTTTTTAAGGAATACAACGTTTTTGGGTATAAAGCTACACCGGAACTAACTTTTACTAATAGTAAACCATAATTTGAATAGCCATTTGAAATCGAATCTTCAACTCTAATACCTTTAATTTCAATTATGTTATTATTAATCTTTAGCTGTCCGGTTAAACTACCATCGAGGAATGGCTCACGGTACATTCTTATAAGTTTAGCAGCAAAAAGGCTGGGATTGCCGGTAATTATTTGGGTGATAAATGCTTCCCGTTCTTTTTGGAGGCGGTTGTACCGGGTGGTACGGTTTGTAACCGCATTATTCCGGAAGCTGGGAACTCCCGCACCCGGTTCGGGGTTATGGTATACTACAATTAAGTACGGCCCTTGCCACCCGCAATGCATTCCCGCCCAGGATTTTTTGTATATCGGTATCAGAATACCCCATTTGAACCATCCCCACTGTAAAAAGCGGCCAATTAGTCCATGCCATGCTCTGCCGCATCTCTGGTTTTTCTTTAAATGTTTCTTCAGGCCACAGGGCTTCCCACCTTGTCCGGGCCTGCCTGGTTGCTGTAATTTTATTGTATTCCTCATCTGCATATTTGGACGTGTAGGCCAGGTCTGTTGCAATAGCTACATGGTCGAAACCGAATTTCTTTACTACATAGTCGATATGTTTCATCATGGTTGCGATATCGCCGGTACCACCAAGGAAGCGGGGTATACAACAAATACCTATAAAACCACCGGTATCCGCTATGGCCCGGATCACATTATCAGGTTTTGAACGGCAATGCTTATTAATAGAAGCAACAGTACTGTGGCTTGCTACTATTGGTTTTTCCGAGGCCTTAGCTGCATCAAAGCTTGTCTGCCAGCCTGAATGGGCAATATCCACTATTACCCCCACGCGGTTCATCTCTTTGACAACAGCATGCCCAAAGTCGCTCAATCCCCCGTTTGAAGGCTCGCCACAACCATCCCCTATCATATTGCGGCGGTTATATGTAAGATGCATCATCCGAATCCCCAGCTGGAAAAACACTCTGATAAATCGTAGTTCTTCTTCCACCGATACCCAGTCCTGTGGCAATGGCACACCGTTCCCGCTGAGATAAAGGACCCGCCTGTTTTCCTTTTTAGCCCGGGCAATATCATCGGGGACAACAGCTTTGCTGACAAAATCCCTCATCATGTCGGTTGAATATGTGAAACGGGCAAGGCGTTTGAGCAACCGTTCAATGGAATTACCCTCTTCACCGGCATTCTGGAATATACATGTCACACCTGATGCCTTCCACGCATTTATAAATTCCCCCCTTTCTCTTTTATTTTTGACAAAGCGGGTCATTTTCATTTCCTCAAGCATATCCTGCAATTCAAGCTGAGAGGCATTGTCCTTTATAGCTGCGGCAATAGCGGCACCGTCAACAGCAGCTTTGGGCATGAATCCATAAGGTTCAACCACCAGTGAGTCCTTGTGTAGCTCCAGTCCATGTTCCAATTGCGACTTTGTTGGTTTCAGTATATTCAGTGCAACTTCGCGTGCTGCCTTAATTTGTTCATTCATCTGGAATGATTCCTGTGTTAAGCCCATCAGGTTAAAAAGGGGGCTGCCGCGTAATTTAGATGCTGAGAAAATTGAAAGGCCAAGGGAAGCCCCTAAAAACTGGCCACGTGTTATTTTTTTTTTGTTCATTGTTAATTTGAATTGTTTGAACCAAAATTAATTCTTTTTTTTTATTTCTTATCCTTAAAGTGGTGTTTCCCCATTGTTTTATCATTTTCAATTTTGCATGTCCAAGAATCTCATTTATTGAGTATTTGGGATTTCTCCCTCTTCTTTACAGCGCTCAATGCAATCAGCATAATCGCGTTATTCGGAGTAATCCTGCCATCGGCACTTACATATTTATTGGAACCTTTCAAATTAATTTTTTTCACCTTCTTCCCAAAACGTTTGTTCACCCATTCAAATGCAAAAAAAGTTATCGGTTGGCTTTGGGTTTCGGCGGCACAGTTAATTGCATCGGCAGCATAACAAAGTGTATTCTGTGTATACCATGTCTTACCTTTGAACTTAGCCAGTTTTTCTTTAATAACACCACTCCTTTCCGCATCCCATTCAAGTATATTAAATCCATACCGTATCGGTATGCTTTCTATAAACCCGTCTTCGTATATTATTTCATACCATCCTAAAAGGTCTGCAGTATCTTCAAAATTATATATCTTCCGGAATGATTTCTTATTGGACGCCATTACGGCACAGGCATGTAGAAAGATCAGGCTACTGATATCTTCATCTACCTGAATCCCTTTGACTTCATTTACAAGTGAATTTTCCTTTTCTCCTTCGGTTCCAACAACAACTGCATATTTACCCGACCCTGAGGATGGGTTTGCAAGATTAAATATTTCCCTGCCTGACTCTAATTCCCCGGTTCTTAATTCCCCAATTTTAGCTCCAACTATATCTTTTTTCGTTGAGATATTAAAATGAGGGCTTATATCTATCGTAACAATGGCATCATTTTCTTCGCTGGGGGCTTTTTCCCCTCTCAAACTACTTCGCACTCCCGGCATCATGCCCTGGGCGATCTTTAAAAGTGCTTCTTCTTCAAGATAATTCTTTGACCATAGCAGATTGGCGCAACCAAGGAATTCATACATCCGGTTCTTGCCAAAATTAAATTCTGTCGTCCCCTCCCATGATGAAGCTGCGCCACCAATCACACCAACCCGTTTTACCCTGCTTCCCCAGTTGATAATATCAGGTTCAAGATTCCCGTATATTTGCTTAAACCCTAACTGTTGCAGTGTAATATCATTATCCTCATCAGCCCAGAACCAGTTAATAATTAAAATATCCTTCGGAATAGATTCCTCTACAACAGAATAACGGAGCCCCCCGGGGATTTGATATTTATAGCCGGTAATGCCGACCCTGTTTTGAGGCCCCACTCCACGTTTATTCTCCAAAAGGTGGTCGCCCCACATTACAATCTTTACCCCCTTTTTGGTAAGGTAATCATGTATCATATTAACATCATGCGCAAATAGCAGGGAATAATCTTTGCCCTTGCAGCGTGGGCATACGCCCAATGGGGCTCCCCACCACTCATCATGGCCAATACTTATCATTTTAGGATTAAACACCTCTATATATTCATCAAATACATCGAATAACAACTTGTACGATTCCGGGTTTGAGGGGCAATATGTATCTGGCCAGATATCACCAGGGAGCTCAGCCAGTTCCGGGTGACGGGTTAGCAGGTAATATGAATGGGTCAGTGAAGGAATCTCCGGAATTACTTCTATATGGTTCTTATTGGCAAATCTTATAATATCCCTTACATCATCTTTTTCTACTATATCGCCGTCTCCGGCATCGCAATTTGGCGAATCTCTCATATTCCCGAGGATCCCTTTAATGCGGTTTGACCGTGTATACTTCATATATTTCGCAAACTCAATCCAACCCGCATTTATCTCCGGGTGCTTGTCCAGCCTCATACAGGTTGCTTCAATAATGATTTTATTAAATTTATAAAGTGCCATAAAATCTGCCAAGAACCTTTTAAAGAATGCTATGTTTTCAGGCCCCGGAATATACAGCCTTATTCCCCGGAACGGAAGATTAGGCCAGTCGGTGGCCTCTATTCCCTGGATACTTTTCCCATTCCCGCCCATAAGTAGCTGGCGCAAAGACTGCAACCCGTAAAAGGCTCCGGGGGCATCCCACCCCGCAATAACTACCAAGTTATTTTTAACATGCAGTATATAACCTTCGGGACCCGGTTCCTGCTCCGTCAATTCCAGTTTATGGGCATTGCAATACTCCCTCACCAGGGGATTATCAATGGTACCCATCAACACAGCTCTTCCATCCTTTGGAATACTCGTGCATCTCTTAATTTTTAAAGCCACACCGTATTTCCCACTTAGCTCCCTCACCAGTAAGCGGGCCAGCGAAATATCGTATTCGCTGGCATTTTCAGGGACAAGGACAGATATGGACTCATCCACAGTAAATGTATCCTGGGTAACCTTAAGTTGTTGGGGGATAGGGAAAATTATGGGCTTTTCAATTGCCAAAACCTTTAGTGGGCAGGTAAAAAGAATTCCGCAAATAACAGGCGTTAACATTAAGCACCAAAAGAGGCTCTTTTTTATTGTTTTCATTAGTTAGGTTTTTCTATTGACAATAAAACCGAAGTTAACCGGGTTGCCTCCGGTTAACTTTAGTTTTCCATAATAATTGTTGAAACGCAACTATTACCTTTTCTCTGCTAATAGTATCAATTGACCGTAATTGTATATTCTTTGACAACGCGGTTTAAATCATATTCATCGGCGGAGAATACCCTTTCTTTTTTATACCCGCTGCCTTTATATTTTTTTTGCCCAACGGTTGTCCCTATTATGGTTACGGTATATGTGCCCGGAGTTTTATAGATGTACCCCAGTCTTTTATCGCCTATATCAATGTTAAACCCGGTTGACCACCCCTCTTCAGGTTCAAGGAAACCATAGTCTGTTACAAAGTAACCTAAAAACTCACCTGTCATCTGGTACAATGCCAGGTCTGTATAAAGTGTTGTGTTTTGCAATAGAATGTTCATAGATGTCCTTGCCTGGATTTTACTAATATAAACATGGTTTACAATCCCTTTAAGCAGATTAGTTGCTTCAACCGGGTATAAACCTGTTGCAACTATCGCAGCCAGGCTATCTTCAGGCAAATATAATTCTTCTTTATCTATGACTTTACCTTCTGTAACCGCCTCAAAACTATTTGCATATATATGGCCGGGGTCGCCTGTGTAAATTGCAAACCTATCAGCATCGCCTTCAATTGTAAATACAACCAGTTCATCTACCACAGTAGGATTGGGATTAATTTTACATGTAAATTCGGGGTCGAACCCTACAAGTTTCTCGCATCCGGGAAATAATAAAGCTGCGGATACGATTATGATTATTGAGAATAGAATATTTTTCATTTGTCCAGTTTTTTTATTTAAAGCTTAATTAATAACCAGTGTTCTGGATAAGATTGGGGTTTGCTTCTATTTCAGCAACAGGTATTGCATAATAGGGGTACTTCGAAAGTTCAACGCAAACTTTATAGTTCCCAATCTCTTCAGGGAAAGTAGCCGGATAGGCTTTCCCATCATCCGTGTATGCAATCCATTTCATCCTTTCATAGAGTAACCCCCACCGGGTCAGGTCAAACCACCGTTTGTTTTCGCTGGAAAGTTCCCTTGCCCTTTCCAACACAAGGTAATCAAATATAGACTGGTAATCGGGGTAGTCTGCCGGGGTTAAATCCGGTACATTTTCAGCAACATACCTGTACTCACGAGGAAAGACATCCAATAATACAGTATGGCCTCCATTAACGTACCTTGCCCTTTCCCTAATTTTGTTTAATGCCCAGAAAACTTCAGAATTAGGCCCGTTATTAACTTCATTCAGAGCCTCTGCATAGTTAAGCAATACTTCTCCATAGCGGAATATTATTACATCAACCTCTTCATCCCACTTATTGTAATTTTCGGGAGTTGGCCACCCTCTGTATTTCCCAAGGCAATAAGGATATGAATTTGTATCATCTGTTTTATATAATAAATCTTTGGCTTTGTTATATAAAACATGTACAACTGACCAGTCTTTCCTTATGCTGTCGGATTCTTCCCAAATAGTGCTGAAATAAACCGTTGCCTGTATGCTTCGCCAGCTTCCCCCTATCGAAGAAGGCAAGCCGCCGCCAATACCGGCACGCAGGATAATGCTATTCCCTTCATTAATACCGCCGGAAGTATATTTAACGGCAAATATTACCTCTTCATTATTCTCATTTTTATAATGGAATACATCAGGGAAATAAGGGACCAGTCCATATTCGTGTGAATCAATTATTTGCTTCGATAATTCAATACATTTTTGGAAATAGGCTTTCCCATCTCCTTTCCCGTCTCTTTTCTCTAAGCTCCCCAATGTTAAATATACTTTTGATAATAATGCCTGGGCTGCCCCCTTGGTAACACGCCCATAAGCTTTTTCCGATTGTGGGCCCAAATGTTGTAATGCAAACTTTAAATCTTTAATAATTTGGGCATATATTGTATCAGGGGCGACCTGAGGAATATTTACATTAGCAAGGTCTGTTGTTTCGTGCAATGGCATAGGGATATTGACAAACTCCCTGACAAGGCCGAAATAAAGGAAACTACGTATCCATAACACTTCACTTAACAATTCATTCTTGCGCTCGTTGTCCATTTCGATATCGGGGATATGGTCTAATGCAGTATTACAGGCATTAATTCCGAAATACCTGCTTTTCCAATGGTCTCTAAGGTATCCGTTATCAGGGAATGGCATATATATATCCTTGATATTTTTCATAATATCGTTAGGCTTAAATAATGCTTCTCCTTGTGATATAGCTTCAGCCTGTAAAGGGTCATAACACCCAATTACAATAAGTTCGGCATCCTGGGCTGTTTTAAATGCATTAGCAGGGGATAATTCTTTCCTTGGTACTTCTTCCAGGAATTTTTCACATGATGCAAATGTGAAGAATATTAATAAAACACTTATGGCGTTAAATATATATATTTTCATAACATTTATTTTTTTTAATTAAAAGCCGATATTTACACCCAATGTATATGTAGTTGAACGTGGATATGCTCCAAGGTCAATGCCAAACCCCACTTTCCCGATAGTACCTTTAGAGGTATTGGCTTCAGGGTCGTACCAACTATACCTGGTTATTATGAATGGGTTACTTACATTAAAGTAAAGCCTCAGATTTTTAAAATTCAGCTTGTTTAATTGAGATTTATTAAGATTATAACCTAACACAATATTGTCGCATTTTAGGAATGAGCCATCTTCAACCATACTACTGACTACAAAACCATTAGACGGGTACTCAATCCTAAGGTTGTTTTCAGGATGGAGCGGACTCCAGAATTTACCCTTCATAATTTTCAGCTTATTTGTGGTAGGTATCGAACGGGTAAGTTGAGAAGTATTCGGGTTGACCACATCGTTTCCGTAACTATACCTCATGGTAATACTCAGGTCGAAATTTTTATACTCTACCGTATTGTTGAACCCACCGACAAATAACGGGGCAGTGTAAGCAATTGGCACCTTGTCGTTTCCATCAATAAGTCCGTCACCATTAACATCTACTAATTTTGTATATCCTTCAACCGGCTGGTATGTTAATGTATAAGGGGAATTTTTCATTTCCACCTCATTATTTAAAACACCATCTTCAATATACCCGACTATTATCCCGATTGGGTACCCCTTCTTAACCAATATTTCATTATTAGACATATTAGTAATATGCCCACGGCTAAAATACATCTCTGTCGATTCCCCAAGGTCAAGTATTTTACTCCTGTTTAATGAAAATGTAAGATTGGAAGACCAACGGATTTTTTTGTCAATATTTATAGTGGAAATTGCGAATTCAAATCCCCTGTTCCTCAATGAGCCCACGTTCATTGTAGCTTTATTATAGCCACTTGACATAGGCAACTGAACATCAAGGAGCATGTCTGTTGTATGCTTGTTATATAGGTCCAGTATAAAGTTGACCCTACTGTCAAACAATGCAAGGTCTAATCCAAAGTTTACCTGTTCGGTCGACTCCCACCCTAAATTAACATTTGCCGGGCTTAGCGGGGCCCTCCCCTTGTAATAATTACCATTATCAAAAGTATACCCAACTGTTTGCATCATTGCGAGGGACCGGTATGTTGGGATTTGATTATTACCCACTACCCCAAAAGATGCCCTCAATTTCAGGTTATTTACAAACGACAAACTTTTTATAAACGACTCTTCGGACATCCTCCAGGCTAAAGCGACAGAAGGGAATAAACCCCATTTATTATTCGCCCCGAATTTTGAAGCGCCATCAGCTCTTAACGATGCAGTAAGCAGGTACCTGTCCAGATAGGAATAACTAAGCCTGCCAAGCCAGGAGGCCAAAGTAGATTCTGAGATACTATTAGTACTGGGGTAATGAAGCATTGCAACCGACCAATCGTCTAAACCACGGGATTCATCTGAGTAATTTTCAATCCTCTGGCTCCAATAATCATATTCCCAGGCATTTGCCTCAAATGCAGCAAGTAAATTAACCTTATGCGAGCCTATTGTTTTTTTGTAATGTAACCTTGCCTGATATGACCAATTATTATTTGTAGAACGGTTATATTTTGCATAACCGTGCGAACTTAGTCCGGCCGCAGTGGTTGAAGGTACAAACCTCCCGGATGTTGAAAATAACTGGTAGCGGCTATAACTGGTGTAAAATTTAATATCCTTAAAAATCTCATAAGACAAATATATGTACCCTGACAATGTTGTTTTATCTGTCCTTGTATCAATATCCTCTAATGAGGTTAACAGATTCTCGTTCTGCCAGTAAAAATCAGCCAGGTCTGATTCAGCATCGCCATAATGCCAATCGGTGCTTAAAAACGGGGTTGTCTGCAATGCTTTTTTGAACATTCCATTGAAACTCCAATCTTCTGTAATTCCTTCCGATTTGCTTAAAGTGAATGACAGCGAAGCCCCGATTTCAAGTTTGTCATTGATAGTCTGTTGTATTTTAGCATTTAATCCTTGTTTGGAATAAAGCGAACGTTTAAGTATCCCTTCCTGGTTTAGGAAATTCCCGCCGATGCCATATTTGGTACTTTTAGAACCATGCAAAAAGTTCATCGAGACATTCTTTACAGGTGCAATTTGTGTAAGCTCGTCTATCCAGATTGTATAAGGTGTATTTTCATCTCTTTTCTCCCAGGCTGCACCTTTATAGTCTAAGTCGAATTGATAAGGATACCATACTGAATAATAATCCTTGGCATATTGTAAGAACTCCGGGGGTGTCAGTATCTCAGGTGTCCGCGACATTTTAGCAAGGCCATAACTGGCATTAATATCCAACCTGTTATCTCCCGTTTTGCCTGTTTTTGTTGTAATAATGATCACACCATTGGCAGCCCTGGCACCATAAATAGCAGTTGCACTGGCATCTTTAAGTATTTCAATCGCTTCTATCTGATTCGGGTCAATTTCATTTAAATCTCCGGCAAATTCAAACCCATCGACTATGTATAAAGGCAATGAGCCGGCTGTTAAACTATTCCCACCCCTTATAATAACATCAAATCCACCTCCCGGGGCACCATCATGTTGAGTAATCTGGACTCCGGCCACTTTCCCTGACATACCCCTTAAAATATTAGTGGGCTCTCCTGACATAAGTTGTTCTGAGTTAACTGATGAAATCGCCCCTGTTACATCGCTTTTTTTCATTGTACCATACCCAACTGCAACAACTTCCTCAATTCCAACCATTTCTTCCTCCAGGACAACGTTTATGGAGGTTTTCCCTGTTATATCTACCTCCTGGCTTTTCATTCCCACAAATGAAAAAACCAATGTTTTCGCATCCACAGGCACCAAAAGTGAAAAGTTGCCGTCGGAATCGGAAACGATACCGATGGTTGTGCCTTTCACTACAATAGAAACTCCGGGCAATGGTAATCCTTCGGTATCTTTAACGGTACCTTTAACCTCCTTTTCCCGAGGTTGTTGCTCAATAACCGCATCGGGCAATACCCTGACCTGTTTATTTGCCTTTCGTATTATAATCGCCTTATGGACGATCTCAAAAGACAGGTCCGTTTCTTTCAAACATTCAGAAATAATTTCTTCTGCTGTTGCATCCTCAAGTTTGATATCCAGCCCTGTTATTCCATGGATATCCTCTGAGTTGTAGAAAAAGTTAAACTGAGTTTGCTTTTTAATACTCCAGATTACATCTTCAAGGCTTGCATTCGTTAACCGGAGACTTATTTTGGTTGTTTGGGAATAAGTCTCATTCGTTGCCGCGGTCAACTGTAATACAGAGGATATGACAAGAATACACATTAATTTCATCATAAGGATGTACTTTTTTGTCAACACTCTCTTTTGGGAAGAGCAGCCCACATTAAATTTTTTCATACCTTTGTTTTGTTAGATTTAAACTACTAATATTTCTGCTTTTGCAGATCTACGCAGGAGGTGCTGGTAACATCTCCTGCTTTTTTTTTCATACTTTCTTTTTTAAAATAATTACATTATTATTGATTACTATTTCTACTTTATTGGTTGATTTTATAATGTCAAGAATCGAATCTATATTCCCATAGCGGCCAAGGCTTCCGCTAAACCGCAGCTCTTTTAATGAGTTGTCCATGAAACGGGCTTCTACAGAATACCATCGGGTTAATGTATTCATAATATCATACAAACGTGTGTTGTAAAAGATGAATTCCCCATCTTTCCAGGCAGTATAGAGGGAAACATCTACTTTTATAACTTCTAATTGTTTGCTGGAGATATCAAAAACAGCCTGTTCCTCCGGTATTAGTATCCGCCCTTCCATACTTTCATTATTGTTGCCCTTTACCATAATTTTACCTGCCACTAACGTGGTTATCACTTTACCTGTATTTTCATAAGCATTTATGTTAAATGTAGTACCCAATACTTCCATAGACATTTCCCTTGTTTTCACTATAAAAGGTTTATCATTTTTATGTACTACCTCAAAATAAGCTTCGCCTGTTAGTTCAACCTCACGCTTATCCCCAATGAATTGCACAGGGTATTTGAGCTCGCTTAATGAATTCAGGTATACATGGGTCCCGTCTGCAAGAATTAAATCGAACTCTCCGCCCCTGGGTATTTTTACTGAATTGTATAATGGTGCCTTTGGTTTTTTATTGACCGGTTTGATATAATTTAAAAGGCCATTCGTTTTTTGGATGGAAGTCCCGTCTGCTTCAGTTATAAGTAATGCGCCAGGCGAATCAAGCACAACAGTATTCCCATCATTTAAAATTAATACCGCTTTTTTCGAGCCGGCCTTGATTTCTGCTGTTTGGGATACTGCCCCCTGCTCATATCCCGGATAAACAAAGTAGTAAAACCCCCCGGCAATCAGTAATGGCAATAACAATATGGCAGCATATTTCAAAAATACCCGCCTAAGTTCGCGTTTCTTTTCTTTTCGAATGAAAGGGTAAAGTTGTTCCCATCCTTCCAAAGTATCTATTTTTTCCCTAAAGGAATACCACGATTGGAAATGGGTACTATTCCTTATTTGATTATAAAGTTCTTTATTTTCCGGCTGGCTATCTACCCAGGTATAAAGCTCCTCCATTTCATCCGGGCCAAGATTATCTGTAATCTCGCCAAAAATCAACTCTGCAATTCTTTTATAACCGTTATATTTGTTCATTTAAATTAAGGGAAATAACTGGTAAATGCTTTACTATTTTACTTAATAAGCACACAAATGGGGAAAGAGGGTGACAAAAATCAGATTTTTTTTTTAGTTTTATTGCCATCCCGTGAAAGGGGCAGGCAGGAAGCCATAGGCAATGTATTTCATTTACCCGGTTTAAACCTTCTTTAACCCCGAGGGCAGGGCTGTTAAGCCACGTGTGGGGTTGTGGGTAAGCCGTAATTATTTTTTTGTTTTTGTGGAACAAAAAAAATAAAAAACTGTTTAAATAATAAAAATATATATGGAAGTTAAATTACACCGGGGCAACAGTATTTTATTACTCATCACTGCCTTATCGTTTATTTCGCTACGAGTACCGGCTCAGGTAAAAAGTAAATCGGAAATCATTGACACGGCAAAAGCTAAAGCCAAACATATTTCCATTGCTCAACTGAAACAGAAAATCAAGTCGGGGAAAGATTTTTTCCTTATTGATGTAAGGACGGAGAAAGAGTATTTGGCAGGGCATATAGGAGGTGCGCTATGGATACCCCGTGGGAAATTGGAATTTGGGATATTAGGACTAAGCCGGCAAGCCGGTGCCGATATAGTGTTGTATTGCCGAAGTGGAGCCAGAAGTTCATTGGCCGCCCTGGCATTAAACGAAATGGGGTTTATTAAAACGGTAAGCCTTAAAGGAGGTTTTAAGCATTGGGTTGAGGAAGGGAACACTGCATACAATATGCATGGTGAGTTTAGAGTCGTTAATTATTTGAAAAAAGAAAGAAAATAAACGGGGGAGAAAAACTGTAGGTGCTGTGCATAAAAAAATATTGACAAAACCCATAAAAACTGATTTTGTACGACTTTATGGGCAGACACTATTCCCAGTTCCTAAAAAAGTACTTATTTTGTATGAGTATTTAAAAACAGGTTTATTTGGAAAAGCAAATTTTTCTTGAGGGGATAGACCCATTAGAATTTTACGGGGTAAATAATTCAAAAATTGATTTAATTAAATCATTTTTCCCAAAAATCAGTATTGCTGCCAGGGGGAATTCGTTGTTTATAAAGGGGGCAGAAAAGGAGAACCTTAATTTTGAAAGAAAGTTCAACCTTATACTAGACTATTACCTCCAGTTTAATATACTGACCATGGAAACTATCAGGCAGATTTTAATGGACGATTCGGTAGTAGTAAATGGAAACCCTGCCGAAGAAAAAGGCATCCTGGTTTTTGGCAACAATGGGAAGCCTATTCGTGCCCGTACCCCCAATCAACGGGTTTTAATTGAAGAGGCGCAAAAAAACGATATGATTTTTGCCATTGGCCCTGCCGGGACAGGGAAGACCTACACGGCCATCGCATTAGCTGTAAAAGCCCTCAAAAACCGCGAAATAAAACGAATTATTTTGAGCCGGCCGGCAGTTGAAGCGGGCGAAAGGCTGGGATTCCTACCAGGCGACTTAAAAGAAAAAATTGACCCTTACCTGCAACCGTTATATGATGCGTTAATGGATATGATTCCAGCGAAGAAGCTTGAAGAGTATATGAAAGACGGAACCATACAGATTGCACCGCTGGCATTTATGCGCGGGCGCACATTAAGTAATGCCTTTGTTATTTTAGACGAAGCACAAAACACAACGATTAACCAGCTTAAAATGTTTTTAACCCGAATGGGGTTAAATACAAAATTCATTGTTACGGGCGATGTTACACAAATAGACTTGCCAAGCCGAGACAATTCGGGTTTATTGCATGCAATGAAAATCTTAGGAAACGTTAAATCTATCTCAATAGTAAAATTTAACAAAAAGGATATTGTAAGGCACAGGCTGGTGAGGGATATTGTAGAGGCTTACGATTTATATTACAATGAAGAGGAAGAACGCCAGGCTGAAGCTAAAACCACGGAGAAAGACAAAGGAGATGCAGGTAGTGAGTAGTCGCAGTGGTCAGTGAGTCGTAACAAGAAATTTAAAAACCTATAAATCAATAAATAATGAGTAACGCATTAACCAAAACAGATTTCAACTTTGAAGGGCAAAAGAGTGTTTATCACGGAAAAGTGAGGGATGTTTACAACATTAACGATAAATTTTTAGTAATGGTTGTTTCCGACCGTATTTCGGCATTTGACGTTGTATTACCCAAGGGGATACCTTTTAAAGGGCAGGTATTAAACCAAATTGCATCGAAATTCTTAGATGCAACTGCCGACATTGTACCTAACTGGAAAATTGCCACTCCTGATGCTAACGTAACGGTTGGCCACCATTGTGAGCCTTATAAGGTTGAAATGGTAATCCGAGGGTATTTAACAGGGCATGCCTGGCGCGAATACCGTTCCGGCAAACGTATGCTTTGCGGTATACCAATGCCCGAGGGGATGGTTGAGCACCAGAAATTCCCGGAGCCTATCCTTACCCCTACCACCAAAGCTGCCGAAGGCCACGATGAAGATATTTCCAGGGAAGATATCCTTGCCCAGGGCATAGTTAGCAAAGAAGAGTATGAGCAACTGGAAGAATATACACGTAAACTGTTTCAGCGCGGAACGGAAATAGCTGCTGAGAAAGGGCTGATACTGGTAGATACAAAATATGAATTTGGGAAAAAAGACGGGAAAATATATTTAATCGATGAAATCCATACCCCCGACTCGTCGCGCTACTTTTATGCCGATGGCTACGAAGAAAGGCTGGCAAAAGGGGAAAAGCAAAAGCAGCTTTCTAAAGAGTTTGTGCGCCAGTGGTTAATCGAGAATGGTTTCCAGGGTAAAGAAGGGCAACAGGTGCCAGAGATGGATGAAGAGTTTGTAAACTCGGTTAGCAACCGTTACATTGAACTTTTCGAAAATATCACAGGCGACAAATTTATAAAATCAGACCTTTCCGATGTCACTGCCCGGATTGAGAAAAATGTCGCCGGGTTCATAAACAGCCTGAGATAACCGGCAGGTAAAATAACAAAAAACCTGAATACTAATATTTAGCTGGATAAAGGGGATACAGGTTGGGCAAAAAGCCTGGCTCTGCTTACAAAACCTGTGTTTAAACCTCATCAATCTTAAAACAACTTATTAGTATTTTATTATTAAAGATTATAAATACTTACTACCTATGCCGAAAGCTGTTAATATTAAACGGTCAAAATTCAAGAACCTTTCGTTAATAATTGCCCCATTGATAAGCCTGCTGGTTATCCTCTTTGGCAATCTCGACCCGGGTAACGCCAAAGTAACATATACCTTCGCCATTGCCCTGTTGATGGCAATATGGTGGGTTACCGAGGCTATCCCACTGGCAGCCACCGCACTTTTGCCGGTAGCACTATTCCCTTTGTTTGGGGTAGTCGATGGGGAAACTATTTCGGCAATGTATTTCAACCACCTTATATTCCTGTTTATCGGGGGCTTCTTAATCGCGCTTGCCATGGAGCGGTGGAACCTGCACAAACGCATTGCTTTAAAAATACTGATCTTTTTTGGTATCAGCCCCGGGAGGATATTAATGGGGTTCATGCTGGCCACAGCATTCCTGTCGATGTGGATGTCGAACACTGCAACAGCAATGATGATGATACCGATAGCCATGTCGATTATATTTAAACTGGAAGAAAGCCTGGGGAAACAAAATATCGGCAAGTATTCCATAGGGCTTTTGTTAGGCATAGCCTACTCTGCATCTATTGGAGGCATTGCAACACTTGTAGGCACACCCCCCAACCTGTCGTTTGTAAGGATTATCGGTATTATCTTCCCTGAAATCCCTGAGATTTCATTTGCCGAATGGCTGGCCTTTGCACTGCCTGTCAGTATCCTCCTTTTTGTAATGGCTTGGTTATTATTATACTTTATGTATAAACCCAAACAAAAATGGGGTAACCTAAGCAGGGATGAATTCAGGAACGAATACAAGCTGTTAGGGAAAGCCAAATACGAAGAAAAAATTATCTTCACGTTATTCCTAACGCTGGCTTTCCTATGGATTTTCAGGAAAGGCCTTACAATCCAATCGTTTGTATTGCCAGGCTGGTCGTCATTACTCAAAACCCCTGAATATATAAATGACGGGACAGTGGCTATTTTCATTGCCCTGATCCTGTTTATTATCCCTTCAAAAAATAAAAAAGGGTCACAGATAATGGATTGGGAAACGGCTAACAAAATCCCATGGCACATTGTGCTTCTTTTTGGCGGAGGTTTTGCCCTTGCCAAAGGATTTGTCGATTCGGGCCTTTCACTTTGGTTTGGCGGGCAACTTGCGGGGTTGGCCAATGTACACCCAATTGTGTTGACCCTGGTTATTGTTACCTTTATGTCATTACTTACCGAGTTAACCTCGAACACTGCAACTACCGAAATGATCCTGCCCATACTGGCAGGCCTGGCTGTCAGCATAAAAGTGAACCCTTTGCTGCTAATGGTCCCTGCCACACTGGCTGCCTCACTGGCTTTTATGCTCCCGGTTGCAACACCGCCAAACGCCATAGTCTTCGGGACCAACCACCTGAGGATAAAAGATATGGTGCGCACCGGTTTTATACTCAACCTGGCAGGGATTGTTATCGCAACATTTGTAATGTACTACTGGGGAAGCGTGGTATTTAATATTGACATGGGGGTTTTCCCCGATTGGGCTGCAAATTCTGCCACGCAGGGGAAATAAACTTTTAGATGCAATTGGGGGGAATGCCAAAACAACACAGGCGGGGCACTTAACCTTGCCAAAATTTTAAGATAATACTTTTTATTCATAAATTTATTGTGCAATATTATTTTCAATCTACTGAAGTTCTTTAACTTTAAACAATTTCACTGTAATAAATTAATAGTTATGAAATACATTAACCTATTTATCTTTATTACAATCTACATGCCCTCTTTTAATACTTATGCACAAGAACTCTATCGTATTGGCAATATCAACGAACTGGCCGGACTCAGCTATTTTGCAAAAGTAGAGGCAAGGGATAGGCTAACCGGAGAGGGTATTAAAGGCTCGCCTTATGAAAATGAGGAATTTACTAATGGTTTTTTAGTGACTATTAACAATACGAAATACGAAAATATACCGCTTAGGCTGAATATTTACAATGACGGCATTGAGTACCAAAGCAAGGATGGCGAAATCTTAGCCCTTTACAACAAGGAGATCATTAACCATCTGATGATTGGCGGCTCAAAATACAAATACCTCCCCTACGCCAAAGGGGACAGGACATATAAAACCTTTTTCAGGGTTATTGAAGAAGGCAAAGCCTCTTTATTGGTAAGGCAGAGGGTAATATTCAGGGAAGCCCGGCCTGCGGCAGATTATAAAAAACCCGCACCCCCCACATTCAAGAGGCAGCCGGATGAATACTATATCAGGTTAGAAGACGGTTTAGCCCAAAAAGTATCCGGGAAGAAGGACCTGGAAATAATCTTTCCGCCTTCGGTTAAGGCTTTTATAAAAAGAAATAAAATTAAAGCAACCCGCCTGGACGGACTTCAAAAACTGGTACATTATTACAATATGAATTGACCTTACCTGAGGAGATGTCTAAACAAAAAACCCATTATAATAATTCAAAAAAACAAAATCCAGGCAGCTTCTGGGCCTGATTAACGAATTATTTGAAATATGGCAACCGCTTTTTTATTTTTACGCCGTGCAACATTTTACACTGAAATGCCGTCATTATATAAAAAAACCGGACGACTTGGATCCACTCTATAAAAACATCCATCAGGAAATTATCAACCGCTGCAGGGCGGGGGAACAAAAAGCACAGCACCAGCTTTACAAACTGTACTATAAGCCAATGTTTAATATAAGCTTACGTATTGTGAACGATAAACCGGAAGCTGAAGATATTATGCAGGAAGCATTCCTGAAAGCTTTTAAAAAGATTGGCAGCTATAAAGGAGAGGTGAGTTTTGGGGCGTGGTTGAAAAAAATTGTGGTTAACCACTCTTTGGATGCTTTAAGAAAACGGAA
>UOEP01000187.1_pt1 | contig 20379 bp, 13 predicted proteins | sample 1989931 | NCBI WGS metagenome assembly UOEP01 (sample SAMEA4712198, study PRJEB27164) | hydrothermal vent metagenome | biome: marine basaltic hydrothermal vent biome; feature: marine hydrothermal vent; material: mineral | place: Pacific Ocean | collected 2011-06-14/2011-07-23 | depth 1691 m
AAGAGCCGGAGCCAGGGGGCTGAAAGTAGTCCTTTTTGAGGAAAAAGAACTGGGGGGTGTATGCCTCAACGAAGGGTGTATCCCTACCAAAACACTGCTGTACAGTGCCAAAGTATACGATAGCGCATTAACATGCACTAAGTATGGAGTAAACGCCGAAGCTGTTTCATTCGATTTTGGTAAGATGATGAGCCGGAAGCAGAAAATGGTTAAAAAACTGGTTGGCGCTGTAAAGTCTAAAATGAAAGCACATAACGTTGAAACTGTACAGGGGGCAGCTTATATCGAAGGGCGTTCGCATAAAGGGATTGAAATTACCTCCGGGGGTGGGGCGTTTATTGCTTCAAACCTGCTGATTTGCACCGGCTCGGAGTCTTTTATCCCTCCGGTCCCGGGATTAGGGGCTCCAAATGATATCATTCTGACAAACCGTGAAATATTAGAATTAAAAGAAAAGCCTGAATCGCTGGCCATTATTGGCGGTGGTGTGATCGGGATGGAATTCGCAAGTTTTTTCAACAGTATTGGCACAAAGGTTACCGTTGTAGAGATGATGGGTGAAATACTAACCGGGATGGACGTTGAAATGAGTACAATGCTGCGCAAAATGTACGAGAAAAAGGGGATTACTTTCCATCTTTCATCTAAAGTAGTTGAGGTAAAAGGCAATGAAGTTATTTTTGAGAAAGATGGGGGGCGGGAGGCTGTATCAGGAACAAAAATATTGGTTAGTGTTGGCCGTAAGCCGGTAACCGGGGGCTTTGGATTGGAGAATTTAGGTGTTGAGGTTATGCGGGGAGGCATTAAAGTCGATAATAAAATGCGCACAAATATCCCAAATGTTTTTGCTGCCGGCGATGTGACAGGGTTCTCATTACTCGCTCACACAGCCAGCCGCGAAGGCGAAGTTGTTGTGAACAACCTGTGCGGCAGGGAAGATACCATGCGTTACAATGCTATTCCCGGGGTTGTTTATACCAATCCTGAAATATCAGGGGTGGGCTTAACTGAAGAGGCTGCCAAAGCAAAGAAAATTGACTATAAAATTGCCGGGTTACCCATGGCTTATGCCGGCAGGTTCTTAGTTGAAAATGAAGGAGGGGGCGGATTGTGTAAGGTGCTGGTTGGTGCTGAATACGGCGAAGTACTGGGAGTGCATATCCTCGGCAATCCTTCCAGCGAGATAATTTATGGTGCTTGTATTGCCATCGAAGCTGAAATGACTCTGAAAGAAATGGAAGAAGTGGTTTTCCCACATCCTACAGTATCCGAGATATTCAAAGAAACAATTTTTGCATATTAAAATTTTAAAAGTCTCTAAAAATAAAAATCATGCCTAAAGTACAATTTATAGATCCATCGGAGGTTCGGAAACCCGGCGAGATAACTTTTACCCCGATCCCTGTTAATCAATACAATAAAACAGTAAGCGAAGAGAGGGAAAATTTCTCTGATGAAGAATTGGTCAGGATATACCACGACATGGTGGCCATCCGTGAATTTGAAACCATGCTGAACCTGATAAAAACCACCGGCGAATACAATGGGGTTGCATATAACCACCCCGGCCCGGCCCATCTATCCATTGGGCAGGAATCTGCATCTGTTGGTATGGCTTATCTCCTTACTGTTGATGATTTTGTCTTCGGGTCGCACCGCAGCCACGGTGAAATACTTGCCAAAGGATTGAGTGCTATCAGCAAACTCGAAGATGATAAGTTGATGAATATTATGGAAACTTTTTTTGACGGCGTTGTTTTAAATGCTGCAAAAGAAGGCTTTGAAGGTTCGGTGAAAGAGCTTGGGATGCGGTTCCTGGTTTACGGGGCACTTGCCGAGATTTTTGCCCGCGAAACCGGCTTTAATAAAGGTTTAGGAGGCAGTATGCATGCGTTCTTTACTCCCTTTGGTGTTTACCCTAACAACGCAATTGTCGGAGGTAGCGGCGATATTACGGTTGGGGCGGCTTTATATAAAAAGGTAAACAGGAAACCGGGGTTGGTGGTTGCTAATATTGGCGATGCCTCAATGGCCTGTGGCCCGGTGTGGGAAGGGATCACCTTTGCCTCAATGGACCAGTTCAAAGAACTCTGGGAAGGCGATATGAAAGGCGGGTTGCCCGTGATTTTTAATGTGATGAATAATCAATACGGGATGGGGGGGCAAACCTGTGGCGAAACCATGGGGTACGGAAGCCCGTCGCGTATAGGAGCAGGTGTAAATAAGGAGCAAATGCACGCTGAAACGGTTGATGGCTACAACCCTTTGGCTGTGATCGATGCTTACCGCCGCAAAAGGAAAGTAATAGAAGAGAAAAAAGGGCCTGTATTACTCGATGTCTTAACCTATAGGTTCTCAGGGCATTCACCTTCCGATGCATCTTCTTACCGCTCTAAAAAGGAGGTGGAAGCATGGCAGGCACAAGATTGTATTATTTCTTTCGGGAAAGAGTTAATCGATGCCGGTGTTGCCACACAGGAAGAGCTGGACGGAGTTTGGGCTGGCGTAAAAAGTGTTGTCTTCGAAACATATAAGTTGGCAATAGATGATAAAATCTCGCCCCGGATGGATACGGAAAAACATCCTGAGCAAATTGGTGAAATGATGTTCTCCAACCTGTCAATTGATGCATTTGGCGAAGGAACCCCTGAAGTGAACCACCCGATGAAAGAAAACCCGAGGGTGAAGCAAATTGCAAAAAAAGAGCGTTTCGCATACGATAAAAATGGCAAGCCGTATTCAAAAATGAAACAGTACCAGTTGCGCGATGGTATTTTTGAGGCGGTCATCGACCGTTTTTATAAAGACCCGTCATTGGTAGCTTATGGTGAAGAAAACCGCGACTGGGGAGGGGCATTTGCTGTGTACCGCGGCTTAACGGAAGCATTGCCTTACCATCGGTTGTTTAACTCGCCTATTTCGGAGGCTTCGATTGTGGGTACTGCCATTGGCTATGCCATGTGTGGAGGCCGTGTTATCCCCGAAATTATGTATTGCGACTTCCTGGGAAGGTGTGGGGACGAGGTGTTTAACCAGCTACCCAAATGGCAGGCAATGAGCGGCAATGTGTTGAAAATGCCTGTGGTTATGCGTGTGTCTGTTGGTTCGAAATACGGCGCACAACATTCGCAGGACTGGACTTCACTGGTTGCTCACATACCGGGGTTGAAGGTCGTTTTCCCGGTAACTCCTTACGATGCCAAAGGGCTAATGAATGCCGCATTGCAGGGTTCCGACCCCGTTATTTATTTCGAAAGCCAAAGGTTATACGATGTAGGCGAACAATTCCATGAAGGTGGTGTCCCCGAAGGGTATTATGAGGTTCCGCTTGGCGAACCCGATGTAAAAAAGGAAGGGGCGGATATTACCATCCTGACTATTGGCGCAACACTCTACCGGGCATTGGATGCGGCAGGAATCCTGGAAGAAAAATACGGGATGTCGGCCGAGGTGATTGATGCCCGCTCGTTAGTGCCTTTCAATTATGAGAAAGTAATAGAGTCTGTAAAGAAAACAGGGCGGATTATCCTTTCAGGCGATGCCTCTGCCAGGGGGTCGTACCTGAATGATATGGCACGGACAATTGGCGAGCTGGCTTTCGATTACCTGGATGCACCGCCTGTTGTTGTCGGGTCGCGTAACTGGATCACTCCGGCTTATGAGCTGGAAGATACATTCTTCCCACAACCAGGCTGGTTTATTGATGCTATTCATGAAAAAATCGTACCCCTGGAAGATTATATACCGGGGCAGAACTTTACCGGGCAAGAACAGGTACGCAGGGCAAAAGAGGGTATTTAAACAACCCTTTAGTTAGTGATTCTTAGAAAACTATATATTTTTCAAGTGGTGTCTAAGAGGCACTAGTTAATCTAAATAAATGTTTTATGACTATTTGGGATAAAATGCCTTCCAAAGAAACCCTTTTGAAGGAGTTGCCGGGGGATAATGCCGGAATTCTGAAGGTGAACGCACACATGCATACTCCTTATTCATTCAGTGCCTTCAAGAATATACCTCAGGCACTGGACATGGCGGTAGAAGAAGGGGTATGTGTTGTAGGTATCAATGATTTTTATTCTACCGATGGGTATGAAGAGTGGGCAAATGAGTGTATGAGAAGAAACCTGTTCCCCTTATTTAATATTGAGTTTGTTTCTTTGAATAAAGAGGACCAGGCTAATTCCATAAGGGTGAACGACCCGAAAAACCCGGGAAGGACCTATTTAAGCGGGAAGGGGCTTGCATTCCCGCAAAACCTCCGGGAGCCATATTTGTCGCAGTTGCTGGATGTGAAGCGGGAATCGAACCTGTATGCGGCTAAAATGTGCGGTAAAATAAATGAGATACTGCAATCAATCGGAGCAGGGTTTGAGCTTTCTTACCAGGAAATTGAATCTACTTTAACACGGGGAAGTGTGCGGGAGAGGCATCTGGCAAGGGCATTAAGGGAAAAGGTGGGCAGGGAGTTTCCCGGTGAGGATGAGCAAAAAGCATTCTACGGGAAATTGTTCGGTGAGGGGAAAGAGTTGAAGTCGCCGCCGAATGATTATGCAGCTGTTGAAAATGAAATCAGAAGCAGCCTGTTAAAATCAGGAGGTGCGGCATTTGTGCCGGAAAACCCAGAAGCTTTCCTGGAAATGGAGGCAGTGAGGCAGGTCATTTTAAAGGCAGGAGGAATTCCAACCTACCCATTCCTGGCAGATGATGCAGAAGGCAACTTCACAAATTTTGAAAAGGATTTGGGGAGGGCAACGGAGATTTTAAAAGCCAGGGGTATTTATTCTGCCGAGTTTATCACATCACGGAACAATCCGGAGGTACTTGAAAAATATGCAGGATACTTGTACAATGCAGGATTCATAGTGACCTTTGGGAGCGAGCACAACACTCCGGCAATGGAGCCAATCACACTATATGCACGTAACAAAACCCAACTTAGCGAAAAGTTAATGGAAATAAATTATAAGGGGGCATGTGCGACTGCCGCCCATCAATACCTTTATGCAACCGAAGGCGAAGGCTATGTTGATGAGGATGGAAAACCCCGCATGGAAAACAGGGGGCAATATGAAAAGTTGGGGGATGCACTCATCAGGCAGGTTATTGAAAAAGCCCCTCCTATCCTCGCCAGGGGGAAGGATTAATATAAAACATAAGAGACGATTACTATGTGTGTTAATAGTTATTACATTACTGAATAAAGGGCTTAAAAAATTTCGTAAAAGAATTTGTTATGAAAGAGATGATTCGGGAACTGATAGGTATTTCAAGGTATTACGGGCAACAAAGCCAATATGTAATTGCCGGAGGAGGGAATACTTCGTTCAAGGACAAAGATAAGATTTGGGTAAAATCCAGTGGGCATGCGCTTGCAACCATCACTGAAGAAGGTTTTGCCGTACTCGACAGGAAGAAATTGCAGGTGATCGCTGAGAAAAAGTATAGTTCGGACCCGTTGGAGCGTGAAAAGCAGGTGAAAGACGACCTTGCCGAAGCAAATACTACCAAACACAGAAGGCCCTCGGTTGAAACTTCGCTGCACAACCTGATGAATTTCAGCTTCGTGGTGCATTTGCACCCTACACTGGTGAATGGGGTGATGTGTGGGAATAATGCCGGAGAATATGTTCCGCAGGTTTTTGGTGAAGATGCACTGTATATTCCTTATGTTGACCCCGGATACCTTTTGTTCAAGGAAATAAGCCTGAAAATAGATATGTACAGGAAGGAGAGGGGGGAAGAGCCAAAAGTTATCCTGCTTCAAAACCACGGGATATTTGTAGGTGCGGATACCACAAGTGAGATTAAGGCTGTTTACAACCGGGTTTTTGCGAATATAGAAGCGGCAATCAAAGATAAACCGGTAGTTGATGAGTTACCTGTCGGCAGGACGGCGGCAGAAGTTTTACCGGCGTTGAGAATGATCGCTTCGGAACATAGCTTGAAATCCTTAAAGGTTAGGAACAACAGCCTGGTGGCTCATTTTACGGAAGGCCCGGCATCTTTTGAAAAGATCGGCAAGCCGTTCACCCCGGATATTATTGTTTATTGTAAATCAAAATATATTTTTATTGACAATGTTTCTTCTTCCGAAGCTATTATCAATCAATTTGAAAAAGAATATAAAACGTTCACCAATAGCAATGGTTATGCCCCTAAAGTAGCCTTGATAAAGGGGCTTGGTTTGGTAGCTATCGGTTCGAATCCATCAGAAACAGGCATTATCCTTGATGTATTTGAAGACATGATGAAGATTTCATGGTTGTCGGAATCATTTGGGGGGCCTCACTTTATGACCCCCGGACAGGTAAGCTTTATTGACAACTGGGAGGTGGAGAATTACCGCAGGAAAGTATCGGCAACTGCTTCGGCCGGCAGGCTGGAAAATAAAATTGCCATTGTAACAGGTGCTGCCCAGGGGTTTGGAGAAGGTATTGCCCGTGGGATGCTGAATGAAGGTGCAAACATTGTTGTTGCCGACCTCAATACAAAAGCAGGTGCTAAAACAGTTGCTTCATTCAACGAAGGAAAAGGCAGTAACAAAGCAATTTTTGTACAAACCGATGTTTCGGATATGGAGCAGTTGAACCGGCTTATATTTGAAACAGTTTGTGAATTTGGCGGATTGGATATCTTCATTAGTAATGCAGGTATTTTAAGGGCCGGCGGATTGGATGAAATGACTCCCGAAACATTCGACCTGGTTACAAAAATCAACTACAATGCGTACTTTTACAGCACCAAAGCAGCATCTAAGGTGATGCGGCTTCAGAGTAAATATAAGGAGGGTATTTTTTTCGATATAATTCAGGTCAATTCGAAATCAGGGTTAAGCGGTAGTAAAAGGAACTTCGCATATTCAGGCGGTAAATTTGGCGGGATTGGCTTAACCCAGTCCTTTGCGCTGGAACTGGCTCCTTACCGGATTAAAGTCAATTCGATTTGCCCGGGTAATTATTACGAAGGCCCGCTTTGGTCCGACCCCGGGAACGGGCTGTTTGTACAATACCTGGAAACGGGGAAAGTACCCGGTGCCAAAACGGTTGACGATGTGCGGAAATATTACATGGGGCAGGTGCCTTTGCAAAGAGGTTGTTCCCCGGGCGATGTGCTCAAAGCAGTTTTATACCTTGTTGAGCAGGAATATGAAACAGGGCAGGCATTGCCGGTCACCGGCGGGCAGGTTATGTTGAGATAAAAAAAATAAAAAAAAATCCCTCCCTTTTGGGGAGGGCAGGAGGAATTTATGAAAACTAAAGCAGTAAGGTTATACGGGAAAGCAGATTTGCGGCTCGAAGAGTTTGAATTACCGGCCATCAGAGAGGATGAAATATTGGCAAAAGTCGTTTGCGACAGCATTTGCATGTCGTCATACAAAGCTGCCAACCAGGGGGCAGGGCACAAACGTGTCCCCAATGGCGTAGATAAGAATCCGGTGATTATCGGGCATGAATTTGCAGGCAAATTAGTGGAAGTTGGGGCAAAATGGGCAGGGCGGTTTAAAGTGGGGGATAAATTCTCAATTCAGCCTGCGATAAATTTTAAAGGCGGGCCCGTAGGGGTTTTAAGCGCGCCGGGGTATTCCTACCAATATATAGGAGGCGATGCAACGTATGTAATTATTCCTAATGAAATTATGGAATTGGGGTGTTTACTTCCCTATTCCGGCCCGGGGTATTACCCTGCTTCACTTTCCGAGCCTTTGTCGTGCGTTATTGGGGCAATGTATGCCAATTACCACACCACACCGGGGTCATATATTCATAAAATGGGGATTTTAGGTGGCGGTAAAATGGCAATCCTTGCAGGAGTAGGCCCTATGGGGCTGGCTGCCATCAATTACCTGTTAAACAGGGAAGGCCGTAAACCATCCTTACTGGTAGTTACCGACATTGACCAAAGGCGCCTCGACCGGGCTGCCGGCCTTTATACAGTGGAATTTGCAAAAACACAGGGAATAGATTTGCGGTATGTCAACACCTCCCTGATGGCCGACCCGGTTGAGGGGTTGAAAGAAATTGCAGGTGGTGGCGGTTACAACGATGTGTTTGTATTTGCCCCTGTTGCCCCTGTTGTTGAGCAGGCAGATGCCATTTTAGGGTTTGACGGGTGCATGAACTTTTTTGCCGGCCCTTCCGACCCAGGTTTCAAAGCAGAGTTGAACTTTTACAATGTCCACTATGCATATACGCATATTGTAGGTACCAGTGGTGGGAATACCGATGATATGAAAGAAGCCCTGGAGATAATGAGCAACGGGCTTGACCCGGCCGGGCTGGTTACCCATATCGGAGGGATAAATGCGGTGGTCGGCACCACCTTGAACCTGCCCAATATCCCTGGTGGCAAAAAGCTGATATACAACCACCTTGAGATGCCCCTTACTGCGATCGGGGATTTTGCCGGATTGGGTGGGGCAAACCCGGTTTATGCCAGGTTAGCTGAAATATGCAATGGCCACAGTGGATTATGGAGTGTTGAAGCCGAGGAGTATTTACTGGCGAATGCAGGTTCTTTGGGCCAATAATTATATCAAAAGTGAGGGCTTCACTTAAAGTGAAGCCCTCACTAAAGGCTGTGACGCAGGTATCCGCGAGCCCCGGAGGGGCGAAGCGGTCTCTTGAATGTACTGCCGGAGCATGTTGGGGGCAACCGCAATATCGATGCCGGAGGTATCATATATTTATAGGACCAGGCAAATACAAAGGAATTCGACCCCGGCCGGGGTCGGACATTTGGCAACATTGATTCCCTTGCTATAAATATGCAAACCCTCCGGGTTTGAAGGAAACCCGGTTATGGGACTTATCCTGTTATTTTCTGATTTTACATTCCTGATAACAACCTAACCACTCCATCACTCTTTCCTAAACTCCGAAGGCGACTTCCCCGTTTTATCCTTAAAAATCCTGCTGAAATAATAAATTGAATCGAAGCCGGTAGCATACGCCACCTCCTTAACCGCTTTATCTGAAGTAAGCAACAACTCCTTGGCCCTTAGTATTCTTAACTGCAACTGGTATTGCCCGGGCGATACACCCGTAAAGAGTTTAAACATCTTTCTAAAATAGGAATAGCCGATATTCAACGACCTGGCCATCTCTTTAATATTTGTTTCTTTGTCAATATTTTGCCTGATCAGGAATTTGGCTTTTTCGATAGTTATTTCAATGTTTTTCCCTTTAAAATCCTTGTTTTTGACCATCGAAATAACCGACCCCAGCAATCTTACGGAATATCCGGAAGCAATTTGCTGAAACCCGGGTTTTTCTTTTTTACACAATTCAAAAATGTTATAATAACAATCAAGCAAACTCTCCTTTAACCCACAGAAAACAACCGGGGTTTTCGGGTTTAGTACAGGATTCGACAGGAACCGGTTGACGGCTTCCCCTTCAATACCGATATAATTCTCGGCCCAACCTGTTTTCCCCCTGGGGCGGTACCGATGCCACATCCCCGGGTAAATGAGCATTACCGACCCTGTTTTTACCAGGAACCTGCCGTCTTTTGTTTCCAGGTCACCTGTCCCTTCGGTGATAAAATTGACCTGGAACTCATTTAATACACGCCCTTTCTCCCAATTGAAGAAATAACCCGAAGGATGCCCTTTGGGAGGGTATTCCTCATCAGGGTGCGTATGTTTTGTCCCCACCACATTGAGGTAAATGCCCCATTGTTTGTCCTCTTCGCCCGGAGTAAGGTATTTGAAGAAATCTTTCATGCCATTGTATCAGAATGTATAAATTTAATGCCAGTTTGTGTATTGACATCATCTGATTTACAGTTTAAATTTGATGCCTGTTTTGTTTCCTAAGATAAATCAAAAATGTTAAATATCTAAATCATAAACGAAAAACTTTAGGTGTATGGATTTTCTTAGTGCTATTGGGCTCATTGCGATTGGAAGTATAGGGGCATCGAGTTTTTATGTTCCTTTTAAGAAAGTGAAAAAATGGGCATGGGAATCCTATTGGCTTTCGCAAGGTGTTGCTGCATGGATAATTGCACCCTGGTTATTTGCTTTTTTCACTGTCCCCGATGGGGCTTTGTTCGATATTATTTCTGAAGCACCTTCATCTGCCAAATGGCTGGCTGTATTGTTTGGGGCTCTTTGGGGGATAGGCGGTTTAACTTTCGGGTTGAGTATCCGTTACCTCGGGGTGGCATTGGGGCAAAGTATAGCATTGGGGTTTACCGCAGCCTTTGGCACCCTCATCCCGCCAATTGTGGCAGGTGATAATCTTTTGAACTCGTCAGGAGGGGTACTTATTTTAGCCGGAGTAAGTATCTGTTTAGCCGGTATTGCTGTAATCGGGTATGCAGGGGTTTTAAAAAACAAAGGCTTAAGCAATGAAGAAAGAAAGGCCGCTATAAAAGAATTTGCACTAAAAAAGGGGGTGTTGATTGCTATATTTGCCGGGGTAATGAGTGCAGCCTTTAGTTATGGTTTTGCCGCCGGGAAGCCAATTGACGAAGTTGCGCTTAAATATGGGGTTAATCCATTGTACCAAAGTAACCCTACCTTGATCTTTATCCTGGCTGGCGGTTTTACGACGAATTTTGTTTATTGTATATACCTGAATATTAAGAATAAGACTATTAAAGATTACTCTTCCGTTTCTGCCGGGGTATTGCTGAATAATATCTTTTTTACATTCCTTGCCGGACTGTTATGGTTCTTGCAATTCCATTTTTATGGCATGGGGAAAAGCATGTTGCCGGCAGGTATTGCTGTTTTTTCATGGAGTATTTTGATGGCACTGAATATTGCTTTTAGTAATATATGGGGGATTATCCTTAATGAATGGAAGGGTGTTAATAAGAAAACAATGGTTGTATTAATTATTGGGATCGTAGTGTTAATACTTTCCACATTTGTTGTAAGCCTTGGCTAACCAAATAGATATGGGTTATGAAAAGAAAAGCATTTAAAATGCACCTGAATGAGGGGCAAAAAGAGGAATATAAGAAGCGCCATGATGAGATATGGCCAGAACTAAAAAAGTTACTTGCAGACGCAGGTGTCCGTGAGTATTCAATCTTCTTAGATGAAAGCACCAATACCCTTTTTGCTTTTCAGAAGGTAGCAGGAGAGGGTGGTTCGCAGTACCTTGGCAACAACCATATTGTGAAAAAGTGGTGGGATTATATGGCAGATATAATGGAAGTGAACCCCGATAATTCGCCGGTTTCGGTTGAATTGGAAGAGGTATTTTATATGGATTGAAAGGGATTGGTGGAGATAGTCAGTAGTGCTTCTTTAGGGGTGTAGACAGGTTGTATGCAACAGGATTAATGTCTATTTTCATCGTTCCAACCTCCCATTAAACATAGAAATTGAAAATTATATAACAATGGCAAACAAAGGACTTATTGAAAAGGCTTATTCAGCAGCTAAAGAGCAGTATGCAGCCCTTGGAGTCGATACCGGAGAGGTGTTGAAGAGGATGGATGAAGTAGTTATTTCATTACACTGCTGGCAAACCGATGATGTTGGCGGTTTTGAAAAACCCAATGCCGAACTGGGTGGCGGCGGCATCCAGGCCACTGGTAATTACCCCGGGAAATCGACAACAATAGCGGAGATGCGCGGTGACCTGGATAAAGTAATGTCGTTGCTGCCGGGAAAACAACGGTTAAACCTACATGCCATTTATGGCGAATTTGGCGGAAGGCCGGTTGACCGCGACCAAATTGAAGTGAAACATTTCCAGGGTTGGATCAACTGGGCAAAGGAGCGGAGCATGGGGCTTGATTTCAATGCGACCTGTTTCTCGCACCCTAAAGCTGACGAAGGGTTCACACTCTCCAGTAAAAATGAAGGATACCGCCGGTTTTGGGTGGAACACGTAAAGCGTTGCCGTGCCATTGCTGCTGATATGGGTAAGCAACTGGGGACGCCATCTGTTCATAATACCTGGATACCTGACGGTACAAAAGATACGCCTGTCGACCGGTTTGGGCACCGTGCATTATTAAAAAAATCGTTGGATGAGGTATTCATGGATGAATACCCGAAAAAATATATGAAAGATGCAATTGAGTCGAAACTATTTGGGATTGGTTCTGAGGCGTTTGTAGTTGGCTCGCATGATTTTTACCTTGGGTATGCTGTTAAAAACGACAAGTTGATTTGCCTGGACAATGGGCACTTCCACCCGACCGAGCAGGTTGGCGATAAAATCTCGGCAGTGCTTCAGTTTGTCGATGAGCTGTTGCTGCATGTTACCAGAGGGGTACGTTGGGATAGCGACCATGTAGTTACTTTTAATGATGAAATCCTTCTTATTGCCCAGGAAGTTATCCGTTCGGATGCGTTAAGCAGGGTAAATATAGGGCTCGATTTTTTTGATGCAAGTATCAACAGGATTGGAGCTTATGTGGTTGGTACCCGTGCAACCCAGAAAGCATTTTTGTTCGGCTTATTAGAGCCGGGGGGGGAATTGCTGAAACTCGAAGAAGAAGGAAAGGGCTTTGAAAGGCTGGCGTTACTTGAAGAGATGAAGTCAAAACCATTCGGTGCAGTGTGGGACTACTATTGCCTGATAAATAATGTACCTGTTGGTACCGATTATATAGGGGAAATACAAAAATACGAGGAAGAAATCCTTTCAAAAAGGTAACAGGGTAAACAGTCTTTTAAAATAGTCTTTCAATAGTTATAAATTTTCAGGGTGTTCAAAGGCCGGGAAGCATGAAAAAACAGGTAATTGCCATATTCGATATTGGAAAAACAAACAAGAAAATCATCCTTTTTGATAAAAACCTGGATATTGTATTGCAGAAAGAGGAGGAATTCCCTGCCGTTACCGATGAAGACGGGTATGAATGTGATGATATTGAACTGATTGAAGGTTGGTTGAAGTTTTCATTGCAAGATCTTTTAAACGGAGGTGAATATGATGTTGTTGCAGTAAATTACTCTACTTATGGGGCATCGTTGGTGTTTTTAGATGAAAATGGCAAAAGGCTGGCGCCTGTTTATAATTACCTGAAGCCTATTCCCGAAGAGTTTGCAGGGGCATTATACCAAAAATATGGAGGTAAAGAAGAATTTTGCAGGAAAACTGCCAGCCCGGCTTTGGGGCTAATGCTGAATTCAGGGGTTCAGATTTTGTGGCTTAAAAATGAGCGGGAAGAGATTTTCAGGCAAACAAAAAATATTCTCCATTTCCCTCAATATTTATCCTTCCTGCTGACTAATAAAATTGCTTCTGAACCAACTTCAATTGGTTGCCATACGTTTATGTGGGATTTCGATAATATGAAATACCACCAATGGCTTGAAGATGAGGCAATAAAATTGCCACAGCCGTTGCCTAATTCAACGCTTGTAAAAGTTAGTATTGGAAAGGCAAATATTTATTCAGGAATCGGTATCCACGACAGTTCCGCTTCATTGGTGCCATACCTTCGCGGGAGCAATGAGGAATTTGTTTTAGTATCAACAGGTACCTGGTGCATAAGCATGAATCCGTTTAACCATACTCCGCTTACTTCGGATGAACTTAAGCAGGATTGCCTAAGTTATTTGAGCATTAATCAGGAGCCTGTAAAGTCGTCAAGGCTGTTTATGGGGCATATCCACGATGTGAATACAGCACAACTGGAAAAGGCATTCAATGTGCCCGGGGGGAGTTATAAAAAGGTAGTAACCAATGAAAACCTGATTGCCGGATACCTGAACGGAGAAGTAGGGGGGGCGGTGTTTTTTAAAAACGGGATTCCCCCTGATTATTTGGATAATGAAGTTGATTTGGCCCGGTTCTCAGGTTTTCAGGAAGCCTATCATCGATTAATGTACGACCTGACCCTCCAATGTGCAAAGTCCCTGAATTTAGTCCTTAAAAGAAACGATAGTATTAAAAAGCTATTTGTTTCAGGAGGGTTTGCCCGGAATGAAATATTTGTGCGGCTTCTGGCCAGCCTGTTCCCCGGTAAAAAAGTGTATACCTCTGAAATAGATAATGCAAGTGCCCTGGGGGCTGCACTGGTTGTATGGGAAGCAATGGATAAAAAAGACTTTCCTGCAATCGGCCTTGGTTTAACCGAATGGAAAGCTTTTGTTTTGTAACAGGGCAACCATCAGTGCCAAGGGCCGGAAGCTGCGTCAAATCCGGCTTGCCTAAACAAACCTGCCTGCCTGAATAATTCACAAATTGTTCAGGCTAAGCCTGCCGGCATAGCTACACCATGGAATTATTTTGTAAATTAGTGGCGTAAAATCTTCTTCTATTAAAACAGCTATAGCTATATAGCATAATAATGCCAGAACGATGAAAAACCTTGGATTGATTGCTATTTTATTTTTAATGATAATATCATCCTGTTCAAAGAGGGCAAATTTCCAGGCTGATTTCGATAATATAAACGACCGTATCTGGGTTGGGAAGGACTTTTGGTCGATTCCGCTTGAAGAATGGAGGGTTATTGACGGGCGTTTGGAGTGCAATGGCGAAGTTGCGGAATCAAGGGTCAATATTTTGACCCATCTGCTTTCTCCTGATGACGGGAATTTTAAAATCTCGGCAAGAATGGGTTTGTTGAAGAAAAGTGGAAGCCCTGGCTCTGCCGGGTTCTTACTTGGTATTTATGATAAAGAAGACCCAGGCGCAAAGGCAGCATGTTATTTTGGGAAGAGTATCAAAGCAGGGGTCAGCCTCAAAGGGTTTGCTTTCCTGAATGGACAGCAGGTAGCCCTGCCGGAAGGATTCGATTGGGATGAGTTTGTAATAAGAGTAAAAGGGAATAATAATTTGTTGTCAATGGTTGTGGTTGATTCCAAAGGGAATTCAACAGAAAAGCTTACCAGTAAGATTGATGGCATACAAGGGCTGGTTGCCATTGCCAATAATATTGCCATTGAAAAAGAAGGGAAGCCGGGGGAATCAGGATTCTGGTTTGACGACCTGAAATTGTCAGGCCCTAAGGTAGCCATGAAACAGGATAATGCGTTTGGCCCAATCCTATGGACAACATATACGTTAAGCAAAAATATAGTTAAGCTAATGGCCCAGATGCCGCCTTTAGGTGAGAATGATAATCAGGCAGTGAGTTTACAACTGAAAAAAGAGGGTGTATGGAAAACCATGGTTACCAAAGACATAGAACCTGATTCAAGGACAGCCATCTTTAAAATTGTAAATTGGGATGATACCCAGGATACGCCTTTCAGGGTCTTGTATACCGAAAAAGGCAGGGATGGGAGCGAAGCCAGGAATTATTATGAAGGGACTATACGCCGCGACCCTGTCGACAAGCCATTAAAAGTTGCAGGGTTAACAGGCCAGTTCTATAATAGTTACCCATATTCTCCATTGGTTGAAAACTTAAAAAAAGTAAACCCTGATTTCCTCTATTTTTCCGGCGACCAGATTTATGAAAGCAACGGAGGCTACCGGATAATAAGGGAACCGGTTGAATTGTCGATTGTTAATTATTTGGGCAAATATTACATGTTTGGCTGGGCATTTGGCGACCTGATGCGCGACCGCCCAACGGTTTGTACATCCGATGACCATGATGTATACCACGGAAATTTATGGGGGGAATCGGGAAAGCACCTCTCTGCAAAAGATGTTGATAATGATGATTTGGGAGGGTTTAAGCAATCTGTACGAATGGTTAATGCGGTAAACCGTACACAGTGCGGTAATCTGCCCGACCCTTATGACCCGGCTCCGATTGGGGACGGGATGAGCGTTTGGTATACTGATATAACTTATGGGAGGGTGAGTTTTGCAGTGGTTAGCGACAGGATATTTAAATCGGGCCCCGAAGCGGTAAGTAACTGGCAGGGTAGGAAAGACCACCTTATTGCCCCTTTAAAAGACCCCTCGCAATTGATAAAACCCGGGTTAAAGATGCTTGGCGACAGGCAAGTCAAATTCCTGGAAGATTGGATAACAGACTGGGACGGGGCAGATATGAAAGTATTACTTACACAAACTGTATTTGCAGGAGTTGCTACCCATCATGGCAGCCTGCTCGGATACGTATATGGCGACCTTGATTCGGGAGGCTGGCCAAAAAACGGGCGCGACAGGGCAATTAGAATAATGCGGAAAGGTTTTGTATTCCAAATTGCCGGCGACCAGCATTTAACATCATTGGTGCAATATGGTGTAGACGATTACAGAGACGCAGGATGGTGTTTCTGTACCCCCGCTATATCGGTAGGGTACCAACGCTGGTTCCTCCCCGATAAACTGGGGTGGGAGGTTTCCGGGCGGCCCGGGCATGGGGAGCCTAACACCGGGGATTACGAAGATGCATTTGGCAATAAGAATTTTGTGTATGCAATTGGAAACCCCGATAAGCAGTCGAAATGGGACAAAAGGTATTTACAGGCGCATAAACGTTCTTCGGGTTTTGGCGTATGCACATTCAATAAGGGCGACAGGACTATAAAAATTGATTCCTGGAAGTTCCTGGCACACGTTGATAATCCAAATGAGGACGACCAGTTCCCCGGTTGGCCGGTTACCATCAGCCAAATGGATAATTATGGGAGGAAAGCCGTAGCTTACCTGCCCGAAATAAGGGTAAATAAACCCAATCAGCTTATTCGGGTTATCGATGGGCAGGGTGAGTTGGTATATGTGGTTCGGATCAATGGCAATTCATTCCATCCTAAGGTGTTTGAAAAAGGAAACTATTCCGTTATCATTGGAGAAGATGGGTCGGCCAGGAAGTTGAAGAATGTATCTGCCGGTTCGGGAGGCAGTATCGCCGTTGAATTATAATTGGCAACGCAAAATTTAGAGATACCTTTTAAGGGGGGGGTATAGAAATAGGGTTTAATAAATATTATAATTTGTTCAGAAAGGAATAAAAAAATGCAATGAGGTTGTTTTAAGCAACTTCAATTAAAAAAAAACAAACAAAATGAAACGGACTAATTTATTTTTTTTTGGATTGGTAGCTTTAATAACAGCTACTACATCATGTAATACGGCACAAGATAAGGCTAAAGAAAACCTTAAGCCTAATATAGTCTATATTCTGGCTGACGACCTGGGCTACGGCGATTTAAGCTGTTACGGGCAGCAAAAGTTCAGCACACCCAATATTGACAAAATGGCTGGCGAGGGTATGATTTTTACACAACATTATGCAGGAACCACGGTATGTGCCCCATCCCGCTCTTCGTTGATGACTGGGATGGATACCGGCCATACGCCTATCAGGGGCAACAAGGGGTGGAAGCCCGAGGGGCAATGGCCCATGGCAGCTGAAGCCTATACTATTGCCGAAATGCTGAAAAAAGCAGGCTACGTAACAGGCGGGTTCGGGAAATGGGGGCTTGGTTACCCGGGTTCGGAAGGCGATGCAAATATGCAGGGGTTCGATAAATTTTTTGGGTATAACTGCCAGACTATGGCGCATAATTACTACCCCGGGCATTTATGGGACAACCAGGAGAAAATAGAACTGGAGGGCAATAGTGGAGATAAATTTGGGCAATATGCCCCTGATATTATCCACCAAAAGGCACTTGAGTTTATTGAGAAGAATAAAGAAAAACCATTCTTTTTGTATTACCCCAATACAATCCCACATGCCGAATTGCTATTGCCTGAGGAGAAACTGGCTAAATTCAGGGGGAAGTTCCTTCCTGAGAAAAGTTATAAAGGTACCGAGCCGGGCGATAAAAGGTTCAGGATTGGCGGATATGGTACTCAGCCCGAGTCTCATGCAGCCTTTGCAGCTATGGTTACACTGATTGATAAACAGGTTGGGGAAGTAATTGCAAAACTAAAAGAACTGGGGCTGGATAAGAATACGATTGTCATGTTTACCTCCGACAATGGGCCACACATGGAAGGGGGCGCCGACCCTGATTATTTTAATAGTAACGGCCCGTTAAAAGGGTACAAACGCGACCTCTATGAAGGGGGTATCCGTGTTCCAATGATTGCCTGGTGGCCGGGGGAAATCGCTCCGGGGTCGACTACAAGCCACATATCTGCTTTTTGGGACGTAATGCCAACGCTTGCCGAACTGGCTGGAATAGCCCCTCCTGACAATATCCAGGGGATTTCTTTCCTGCCGTCTCTTTTAGGTGAAGAAGGGCAGAAAGAGCATGATTATTTGTATTGGGAATTCCACGAGCAAGGTGGGAAGCAGGCAGTGCGAATGGGCAAATGGAAGGGTGTGAAGCTGAATGCATCAACCGATTCGTTGAACCAGGGGGAGATTGAATTGTACGACCTGTCCACTGATATAGGTGAGGAAAATAACCTTGCTGCTGAGAATCCTGAATTGGTAGAGAAGATCAGGGCAGTTATGAAGAAAGAGCATATCCCGTCCGCTACTTTTAAGTTTGAATATGAAATGAAGAAGTAAAATATTTTGATATTGCATAGGTTGTTCATAAAAAATAAAAAATTAATATAAACACCCCTTGTTAGTGCTCACGGAAATAAACTTTATTCCTATATTTGCGCCATATTTTAAAAAGTATAGATATGATTCTCGGACTTCTTAAAGAACAAGGCAGCGAAACACGTGTTGCTTTACTCCCTGAAATTGTCAAAAGTTTTGTCGACTTAAAGGTTAAGGTACTGGTAGAAAAAGGAGCCGGCAGCAGTGCATTCTCACCAGATGAGATGTACAAAGAAGCCGGGGCGGAGATTTCTTCCCGCGAAGGCATTTTCAAGCAGGCTGACATGCTACTTCAAATCCATAAACCTTCCGGTGAGGATGTCAAAAAGATAAAACCAGGCCAGGTTTGGGTCAGTGCTTTTAACCCGTTAATGAATACCGGGTTGGTAAAAACCTTCCTTGAAAAAGGGGTAACATCCTTTAGCCTTGATTCCGTTCCGCGCACAACCCGCGCACAGGCAATGGATATTTTATCATCAATGGCTACAGTATCAGGGTATAATGCAGTCCTGGAAGCTGCATTGCAACTACCAACATTTTTTCCGATGTTTATGACGGCAGCCGGGACTATACGCCCCGCAAATGTACTAATCCTTGGCGCAGGAGTTGCCGGGTTGCAGGCTGTTGCAACCTCCCGCAAACTGGGTGCCCAGGTTGAAGTATTCGATGTGAGGTCGGCAGTACGTGAAGAGGTGCAAAGCCTTGGAGCTAAATTTGTCGAGGTGGAAGGAGCTATTGAAAATGAAGCAGCAGGAGGTTATGCCGTTGAGCAAACCGAAGAATACAAAAAAAAGCAGCAGGAAGTTATTAATGCCCATGCAGCCAAATCGAATGTGATAATCTGCACGGCACAAATACCAGGGAAGAAAGCCCCGGTGCTCATTCCCAAGGAAGCCGTAGAAGCCATGAGGCCCGGGTCTGTGATTATCGACCTGGCTGCATCAACAGGTGGCAACTGTGAACTGACAAAAAATAACGAGAAAGTTGTAACCAATGGGGTTACCATTATCGGGCAGTCGAATTACCCTGCACAAATGCCACTGGATGCCAGCCGCATGTTTGGGAAGAACGTACTGAATTTCTTGAAACTAATCATTGGCGAAGAAGGAGCCCTCAACCTCAATTTTGAAGACGATTTAGTAAAAGGTACATGTATCACTCATCAAAAAGAAGTGTGTAACGAACGAGTTAAATCAATAATTGAAAAACAATAATCATCACCTGATGTGGAGGCGTTCTTTTAAGAAAACAGAAGTGCAAATAATTAACGGGTATTTTTCCGCTTTGCTGGCGGGCCTCGTTTGATAAGCTACTTCTTACGTTGCCACCTGAAAAAAACCAGTTTCACAAAAATAAACAGATATGGAACAAATATTAAGCTTTTTCTTTAGTTATAAAGAAGCCATTTTTATTATCGCTTTATCCATCTTCCTGGGTATTGAGGTAATTTCCAATGTCCCGGCAGTTTTGCACACACCGCTCATGTCGGGGGCAAATGCAATTAGTGGAGTTGTTATTATTGCCGGAATAATAGTTGTTGGCCATGCCGACCTGGCACATTTTTCACTGGCATTGGTCCTGGGCATATTAGCCCTGATTTTCGGGACACTGAATGTAGTTGGCGGGTTTGCCGTAACCGACCGGATGTTGGAGATGTTTAAAAAAAAGAAAAAGTAAGGAATTATGGATAAAATAATAGGAACTGTTAACGGAATAGGTTTTACAATGGGCAGTGCATTGCTTGAATTAAGCTACCTTATAGCTGCCTTGTTATTTGTTTTCGGGCTGAAATTACTGTCACACCCGGAAACTGCCAGGAGAGGTAACCTCTGGGCTGCCGGTGGTATGTTGTTGGCAATGATTACAACAACACTGTTGCACAAAAATGCCAACGGGGATGGCATACCGTTAACAAACGTATGGATTATTATGGCTGCCATTGGCGTAGGGTCTGCCATTGGCTGGATCGTTGCACGCAAAGTAAAA
>UOEP01000175.1_pt1 | contig 20195 bp, 17 predicted proteins | sample 1989931 | NCBI WGS metagenome assembly UOEP01 (sample SAMEA4712198, study PRJEB27164) | hydrothermal vent metagenome | biome: marine basaltic hydrothermal vent biome; feature: marine hydrothermal vent; material: mineral | place: Pacific Ocean | collected 2011-06-14/2011-07-23 | depth 1691 m
ACTACAATTTTGTAAAGGTCTCACAAATGGAGGTTATATGAACCACGGTTGCTCGGTAATTTCTTACAACAGGGATTATACCGTTTCCAGGGAGAGGGAGATTGGGCTGGTTAAGCCTGTTTCAGTCCAAAAGTAAACATAGAAGTACTTTCCTTCGCCCTTTCTCCATGATTTGAACAACTTTCTTAAGCAGCCTCCTAAAACCCGAATTCGGAGAATGTTTTTTTTATCAGCCCGATGGCTTCCATTAGCTGTCCTTCGGTAATAACCAGTGGAGGTGTAAACCTGATAATATGCTCGTGTGTGGGTTTGGCAATTATGCCGTTTCCTTTCATGCCTAAACAAATATCCCACGCACTTTTCCCTTTTACAGGCTTTATGGCTACGGCGTTAAGCAGGCCTTTGCCCCTTACCGTTTCTATCATCTCCGATTTTATGGAGCGCATCTCATTCCTGAAGATTTCCCCCATCCGCATAGAGTTGCCAACCAGCCCTTCGTCAAGAATAACATTTAATGCAGCCATTGCCACTTTCCCGGCAATAGGGTTGCCTCCGTATGTGCTGCCGTGTTCGCCCGGTTTGATGGTAAGCATGATCTCATCATCGGCTAAAACGCATGAAACCGGGAACATCCCACCTGAGATTGCCTTCCCGAGGATCAGGATGTCGGGCCGTACATCCTCGTGTTCGCAGGCCAACATTTTTCCGGTGCGGCCAATACCCGTCTGTACCTCATCGGCAATGAACAATACATTGTGTTTTTTGCATAACTCAGATGCTTTTTTCAGGAATCCCTCTTCAGGGACATATACCCCTGCTTCGGCCTGGATTGGCTCGACCAGGAAACCGGCAACGTTTGAGTCCTGCAAGGCCTGTTCAAGTGCTTCAATATCGTTATACGGGATATTTATAAACCCCGGGGTATAGGGGCCGTAGTCGTTGTAGGCATCAGGATCCGACGACATGGAGATAATGGTAATCGTACGCCCGTGGAAGTTGCCGTTGCAAACAACAATTTTTGCCTGGTTCTTAGGAACCCCTTTTACTTTATAAGCCCACTTGCGGGTGAGCTTTAAGGCTGTTTCATCGGCTTCGGCACCCGAATTCATGGGGAGCATTTTATCGTAACCGAACAAATTCGCCATGTACTGTTCCCATTCGCCCAACACATTGTTGTAAAAAGCCCTTGAGGTTAGTGCCAGTTTTTGTGCCTGGGCTGTTAACGCTTCCACAATTTTTGGGTGGCAATGCCCCTGGTTCACTGCCGAATAAGCTGCCAGGAAATCAAAGTACTTTTTGCCTTCCACATCCCATACAAAAACCCCTTCACCTTTTTCTAAAACAACCGGGAGCGGGTGGTAATTATGCGCTCCGTATTTACTTTCCCGGTGCATGTAATCTTTTGTAGTCATCTGTGCCATAATAGGTATTCTTTTTTTACATAAATACTCTTTTCAGTATTCAAAAAAAAGAATCTTTGTCAGTAAATATTTTTCATCTGGCAGTGTGTACCTGAGATTGCTGCCACTATCATTATTGGTAGCCCGGGATAATGTGGCAATATGGGGTATTTCATAAAGTTGTGGACTCTTCGTTTAAGTATTGAAGCAGCAATAAACAACTTCAATAAATAGGACACAGAATCAAGGTTAAAATATATTTTTCACCTTTTCAAAAAAGTTTTTTTCTGATGAAGAAGGCCCTGCCTGGAAACCCGGTGAGTTTCTCAACCTTTCCAGTATCCGTTTTTCTTCGGGACTTAGTTTTTTTGGTATCCACACATGTACCCTTACCAGTAAGTCGCCACGCCCATAGCCATGTACATCGGGTAATCCTTTCCCCCTGAGCCGTAAGATTTTTTCCGGTTGTGTCCCTGCTTCAATTTTCACATTTACTTTTCCGTCAATCGTAGGTATTTCTGCGGTTTTCCCAAGTGTTATTTCAGGGAAAGAAAGGAAAAGGTTATATATGAGGTTATTATTATCCCTGATCAATTCAGGGTGTTTTTCTTCGCTTATCAGCACCAGCAAGTCGCCATTTACCCCACCCCGCCGGCCGGCATTCCCTTTACCGCTAACATTCAGTTGCATACCATCGCCTACGCCTGCCGGTATTTTTATACTGATTACTTCATCTTCCCTTATTACGCCTTCGCCAGCGCAGTGGTTACATTTGCTAGTGATAGTTTTACCTTCGCCCTGGCAGGAGTGGCAGGTAGATGTGGTTTGAATCTGCCCCAGCATTGTATTTGAGATACGGGAAACATGCCCGCTTCCCCGGCAGGTGCTACACGTAGCAAAGGATGTCCCGTTACGGGCGCCTGTCCCGTTACAATGTGAACAGGCAATATATTTTTTTACTTTGATCTTTTTCTCAACTCCTTCGGCAATTTCTTTTAAGCTAAGCCTTACCTTCACCCTAAGGTCCGACCCACGGTTCACCCTCCTTCCGCTACTACGGCTCCTGTTGCCTCCAAATCCGCTAAACCCTCCAAATCCGAATGCTTCGCCAAATATGTCGCCAAAAGAAGAAAAAATATCATCCATTGACATACCTCCGCCACTAAACCCTCCGGCTCCACTTAATCCGGAGTGTCCGAACTGGTCGTATTTCTGACGTTTATCGGGGTTGCTTAATACTTCGTATGCTTCGGCGGCTTCTTTAAAGTTTTCCTCTGCCTGTTTGTCACCCGGATTTTTGTCAGGATGGTATTGAATGGCTTTTTTGCGGTAGGCTTTTTTTATCTCTTCAGCCGATGCACTTTTACTTACCCCTAAAACTTCGTAATAATCTCTTTTCGACATATCTTCTTTCTATGGCGTTATATTATTCTCCAATCACTACTTTGGCGAACCTGATTACTTTGTCGCTCAATTTGTACCCTTTCTGAATAACATCAACGTTTTTCCCTTTAAGCTCTTCAGAAGAAGCCGGTATTTTTGTTATTGCTTCGTGTAGTTCGCAATCAAAATCTTTGTTGAGTGCATCAATCTCGGTAACATTATTTTGTTTTAGAAATTCTTGTAATTTATTAAAAATAAGCAATATGCCTTTTTTTACAGTGTCGTCTTCATCAATGTCTTTCATTGATTCAAGTGCCCGGTCGAAATCGTCAACCACAGGAAGCAAACTTACAATTACCGCTTCCCCGGCAGATTTAATAAGTTCTGATTTCTCTTTTAATGTGCGGCGGCGGAAATTGTCAAACTCTGCCTGCAACCTTAAGTGTTTATCAGAAATCTCGTCCAGCTTCTTTTCCAGTTCTTTTATTTGTTCCTCTTTTTTGTCTTTATGGGTTTTACGTTGAGGTTTCTTCTTATGCTTATCATCAGCTACATTCTTCTTTTTATTATCAACAGTTTTTTCTTCAACTTCTTTTTGTTGAACCTCTTTTTGGTTAGTAGCCTCAGTGTGTATCTTTTTCTCTGACATATTTTTAATATTTATATTATGGATGTGGGATAATCAAAAATTCTGCCATGCAAATATAAAAAGACAAATTGACATTCTTTTTTTGTTAAAGGATGCCAATTTACATTTATTGGCGATAATTCGCCTGTTTTTTTTATTTAGGGGGGGTAACTATGTAATTACCTGTTGCTATTTAACATATTTAGCTAAAGTTGCCCTCAGGGCAGGGCCTCTTAGGTTTTTTGCAACAATTATTCCTTTGCCATTAATAAGGAAATTACTTGGAATGCCATTTATCCGGTAAACAGCCCTGTGTTTTGATTGCCATTTTTTCAGGTCGCTCACATGGTTAGGCCATTCCAGTTTATCAGCTTTAATGGCATTTATCCAGGAGTCCTTGTTTTGGTCAAGCGAAACACTAAATACCGTAAAACCTTTGCCTTCAATGAATTTCTTATCCTTAAATTCGTGATAGGCTCTTACTACGGTCGGGTTTTCTCTTCGGCAGGGGCTACACCAGGATGCCCAGAAATCAATAAGTACCATTTCCCCTTTTAAATCAGACAGCTTCATAATTTCCCCATTTACCGACTTCTCGATAATTTCAGGAGCTTTGTTGCCGATATTAACCCCCAGCCGGGGTTCTTGCTGCATACTAACTTTGGGGCTGCCGGCAAATATGCTGCTTGAAAAAAAAAGGGCTAAAACAATCCATAAACTCGTTTTCATAATATATTTTTTTTATATGTTATATTTCAACAGTTAAAGTTCAAAAATATAAAATCCTGGCAAAATAAAGAGTAGCCAGGGTGGCAATATTTAAAGAAGTTGAAACTTTGGCAGTAGATTTAGTGTTGTACACATTTTGTGCCAAATTTAAACGTCTTTCTATATCCTGGCGATATGGGCTCCTAAGGCATTGAGCCTTATATCAATATCCTCGTATCCACGGTCAATCTGTTCTATATTGTCAATTATGCTTACCCCTTCTGCCGAAAGTGTAGCAATTAACAAGGCAATTCCTGCCCTTATATCGGGCGAGGTCATTTTAGTGCCGTAAAGGGCGTGCTTTTTGTTTAAGCCGATAACTGTTGCACGGTGAGGGTCGCACAGGATAATTTGCGCCCCCATATCAATCAGCTTGTCAACAAAGAACAACCGGCTTTCAAACATTTTTTGATGAATCAGGACGCTCCCTTTTGCCTGTGTCGCCACCACCAGGAAAACACTTAACAGGTCGGGTGTTAAGCCGGGCCAGGGGGCATCGGCAATGGTCATAATCGAACCATCTAAATGGGTCTCTATTTCGTAATTGCTTTTTGCCGGGATATATAAATCATCGTGCCGCTGCTCAATATCAATCCCTAACCGCCTGAATGAGTCGGGGATAATACCCAGGTGGTGAACCCCGACATTCCTGATGGTAATTTCAGAGCCTGTCATTGCAGCCAGCCCGATGAAACTGCCTACTTCAATCATATCGGGTAAAATGGTATGCGAACAACCTTCCAGGGATGTTACGCCTTCGATAGTAAGTAAATTAGAGCCGATGCCTGAAATTTTAGCTCCCATTGATATAAGCATCTTACATAACTGCTGCACATAAGGCTCGCAGGCAGCATTGTATAGTGTTGTTGTCCCTTCGGCCATCACAGCCGCCATTATAAGGTTGGCCGTACCGGTTACCGAAGCTTCGTCAAGGAGCATATATTCCCCTTTCAGCCGTGGTGCAGAAATTGTAAAGCAATGATTAACGGCATCGAAGTCAAAGGTTGCCCCTAAATTCTGAAAGCCGATAAAATGAGTGTCAAGCCGCCTTCTGCCAATCTTGTCGCCACCTGGCTGGGGGATAAACCCTTTGCCAAAACGGGTAAGTAGCGGGCCTATAATCATGATGGACCCCCGTAAGCTGGAAGCCTGTTTCTTATATTCCCCGCTTTTTAAATAATCGACCTGGATGGAACTTGCATTAAACGTGTACTTGCCTTTGGATAATCGTGTTACCGATACGCCCAAGCCTTTTAATATTTCAATAAGTTTAAGGACATCGCTGATTTCAGGGATGTTATGGATAGTTACATCTTTAGGTGTGAGAAGTGAAGCACAAATTACCTCTAATGCTTCATTCTTGGCTCCCTGTGGTTGAAGTTCGCCTTTTAACTGATGCCCTCCTTCAATTCTGAATGTTGCCATGTACTGCTATCATTAAAGGGTTTTTCAGGCTTTTTTATTTCTTGCGATAGCCCCCGTTTTTCTTTCCCTTATTCCTGTTCAGTATATTTTTTGTGTCGGTAAGTAGTAATTCTTTCTTATTGATTTCACCTTCGGAGAGGAATTTTAAATCTTCAATAATCTTATCATCGGCAACCGAATCTTTATTCCAGGTAAGGAAACTTTTTTTCATGTGATTTGCCAGCAACCCAATGAGCATATCTTTTTCTTCCCCTTCTTCAAATTTTGCTGCCTCCGCAATCATCATTTGCAGGGTATACCCGTAATGGCGTCTTTTAATTTTATTTTGGGAATATGGTATCGGACTGGGTTTTTCATGCAACACGTCAGGAGAGGGCGGTTCGTATGGATAGTCAATATCCAGTTTGAAGTCACCCATAATGGCTATGTGGTCCCACAATTTATGCTTGAAATCAGCAACGTCCCTAAGGAAAGGGTAGAGGTTGCCCATCACGTCTATAATGGTCTTTGCTGCACGGTTTCTTTCGTCCCTGTCCTCTATTGTTAATAAGTGGTCGACCATTTTCTGGATGTTCCTCCCATACTCAGGTGACGGCATCTTTTTTTGTTGCGTATTATATTCCATATTAAGTAAAAATTGAATCAACTTGGTTATAAATTAATAAAAATCAGGCAATAGGTCAGATTCTTTAGCGGGATTAATTAGCCACAAAGCTAATGATTTACATGGTAATCACAATATTTTATGGCACGAAATGCTTAGAAACCTGTTTTTCTATGAGGTCAGGGTACAATTTTTAATCTGGCAAATTTTAATAATAGTTGTTTTTGCCCTGCGTTCTGAAAAAAAACTGTTGCCTTAAGGTTCGGTGGTATTCCTTCAATCTTAAGCACCTTACCCTGCCCAAATCGTTGATGCTCAACAGTCATTCCGGGTTGGATCATCATTGGGTCGTCTCCATTGAATTGCTGCGAAACACCACTTTCTCTGAGTTTAACGAGTTTCCTGTTTAAAATGTTCTGCCCTGCCACAGAATTTATCCCCGGGCGGGCCGGTTTCTGTATGGGTTTCCTCTTCTCATGGTTATAAGAGTGGTAGGTTTCACGGTTTGCCTCAGGTTGTTGGGCCAATGGCATGTCAATGTATTTTTTGTCAATCTCGTCAATAAAACGGCTGGGTGTGCAAAACTCAAGTTTCCCCCATTTGTAGCGTTGAAGGGCAAACGATAAATAAACATTCGCTTCGGCACGGGTTACTGCGACATAAAACAAGCGCCTTTCTTCCTCAAAGTCTTCCTGTGTTTTTTTCTGCCCCGACTGGTTCGATGGGAACAGGTTTTCTTCCAGGCCCACAATAAAAACGTTCTTAAACTCAAGCCCTTTAGCCGAATGTGCCGTCATTAGTGACACCTTGTTTTTATCCTCCGGTTTTTCAGTATCCATATCCGTAAGCAGCGAAACTTCTTCCATATAATTGGCTAGCAGGTTTGGCCGCCCTTCTTCTTTCCCCGAAATGGTAAATTCCTGGATAGCATTCAACAACTCCTGGATATTCTCGTGCCTACTCAATCCTTCCGGCGATTTGTCGTTATACAGGTCTTTGAGGAGCCCTGTTTCTTCGGCAATGGTGGTTGCCAGTTGATATGCATCGGTGGTTGGGGCTAAATCTTTAAACTTCTGGATTAAAGTATAAAAGGCACCTATTCTGCTTATTGCCCCTTTATTTAGCTTTGCAGGGTTGCTTTCCGGTAAAGCCTTAATAACTGACAAAATTGGGATACCTTTGCCGGTAGCAGCTTTTTCTAATTTTGATAGCGTTGTTGCACCAATCCCCCGGGCAGGGGAATTAATAATACGTTTCAGTGCCTCATTGTCTGCCGGGTTAATAATAACCCTGAAGTAACTTAATAAGTCCTTAATTTCTTTTCGTTGGTAAAATGATAACCCGCCGTAAATTTTATATGGGATATTCCTTTTCCTGAGCGATTCTTCGAAAATCCTCGATTGGGCATTTGTCCGGTAAAGGATAGCATATTCTTCAAATTTATAATGGCCGCGGAGCTGGGTTTCCGATATCTCATTTGCTACCAAAAACCCTTCTTCATTATCGGTTAATGCAGAAATTACTTTTATTAGGCTCCCCTGCTCTTTTTCAGAGTATACTTTTTTCTGTATCTGCCTTTTGTTCTTTTTAATTATACTGTTTGCCGCATTCACGATGGTTTGTGTAGACCGGTAATTTTGTTCCAGTTTGAAAATTTTATGCCCGGGGTAGTCCTGTTTAAAATTCAGGATGTTTTCGATACGCGCCCCCCTGAACGAGTAAATACTTTGTGCATCATCGCCGACAACACATATATTGTTGTGCCGGGCAGCCAGCTTTTTGATAATCAGGTATTGTGAATAGTTGGTGTCCTGGTATTCATCGACAAGCACATAATCAAACCGCTCCTGGTATTTTGAAAGGATACCCGGGTTGTCTCTGAAGAGGATGTTGGCCTTCAGTAGTAAATCATCAAAATCCATTGACCCGGAAAGGAAACACCTTTTGGCATATTCGTTATATATCTCATTAATCCTCGGCATCCTTATACTTTTGTCGAATTGCCTGGTTTCAGCATTTTCGGCATATACATTGGGCGTGATCAGGTTGTTTTTAGCCATGGATATACGGCTGGCAACAACTCCCGGTTTGTATGTTTTATCGTCTAATTGGAAGTCTTTGATAATTGTTTTAATCAGGCTTTTCGAATCGGCGCTGTCGTAGATAGTGTAGTTCGATGGGTAACCGATAGCTTCATGTTCGGCACGTAAGATACGGGCAAAGATTGAGTGGAAGGTCCCCATCCAAAGGTAGCGTGCCATATTTTCGCCAACCACTTTGGCAATACGGGTTTTCATCTCTTTTGCAGCCTTATTGGTAAAAGTTAATGCCAGGATGGTTGATGGGCGGACGCCCTGTTTCAGCAAATGGGCAATCCTGTAAGTTAGCACCCTTGTTTTTCCCGACCCTGCCCCGGCTATTACAAGGGACGCCCCCCCGGTATTTACCACGGCTTTTTTCTGCACTGCATTTAAATCTCCCAGGTAGTCAAACACGTTATTTGTTCTGAATTTAAAATGACAAAAATAGCAGATGTTTAATGGAATCATGGTTTTTTGGCAGGTGTTTTTATCAACAATTTAAACAACTTTATAATAGAATGGAGAATGTTAAAAGGCAGGTGTTAAAAAATCCTGTTTTTTTCGGGCAATTATATAAAAATTATACGTTAATATTGTAATTCTAAAAACTATCATTCATGAGGAGTCGGAATATTGTAAGTATTGCAGGGGCATTAGTGATGGTACTAATAAGTACTACCTGGGGGAATGCGCAAATCACAGCACCGGGTGCAGCCTTTACCGAGCAAACTCAATACCCGGTTTTTCAGCAAACAGATAATATTTATATCTTTTGTACGGATGAGGGCATGAATGCCGGTTCGCTTACCGTACAAACAAACCTGGAAGGAGGCAAAACTTTTGAATGGCAAAGGTACAACGGGCAGGCTGCTGTGTTTGAGTTTTATTTTTCGGAGAGCTCGGCCGGTAATCAATCAACTATCAGTGGCCTTGAGGATGGATGTTACAGGGTAACCGTCAAGGTAGGCGCCGAATCAGAAACTTACCAGGCATGGGTGATGAACGACTGGTTTTCTGTTACAGGGAGTGTCGGCGAATCGAATTGTGAATATTTTGAATTGAATGGCAGCTTTACTTCTGCCCGGCTGGTGTATTACGACTTAGCTAATAATTCAGAAATACAGTTATCGAAAGATATACGGGTAAAATGGGAAAAGGGTAATGAAATAGTGTCATTAGTTAATTCCCCCCAGATAACAAACCCTCCACCTGAAGATACAGATTATAAGTATACTGTATTCGACCGTTTTGGATGTGAATCCAGTGTTACGGTTACCTATAACTCTATTGTTACTGAGGCAGGTTTTACTATTGATGCCGATTTTAATGGCGCCGGCGGCGGGTCAGGCGAAGCCCCTTTGGAGGTTACTTTCACGAATACTTCGAAAAATGGTGATGCTGATGGGTATGAATGGTTCTTTTTCAAGGATTTGGATGAGATTAAAAAGGAATCTGAAAACAGCGATCAGCCGATTGACAGCATAATGGATATGGCCTACAACCAAAACCCTGTTTATACTTATGAAAACACAGGGACGTATATGGTAAAACTGGCCTCAAAAAAAGTCTCTGAATTCCATACCTGTACCGATACTTTTTACCTGGAAGATTATATTATTGTAGACTCTTCATTTGTGAGTGCTCCCAATGTATTCACCCCAAACGGGGATGGCATAAATGATAATTTCATAATAAAATTCTGGTCAATGCAGCAAATTAAAATCTCTTTGTTCAACCGTTGGGGCAAAACCGTCCATGTGTGGGAAAAAAGTAATATCCGCAGGTTCGAAGGCTCCATGGAAGAATCAGTGTGGGATGGAAAGATAGGCGGCAGGTATGCCAGCCCGGGAGTTTATTATTATATAGTAGAAGGTTTGGGGCGCGATGGTGAAAAAAGGTGGGCTCATGGATTCTTCCATGTTTTTAGGGCTAAAAAGTAATTGCCGGAAAGTATTGATATTCAACATTAAACAACTTCCGTATATACCCACAGGGCAATTAAAATTTTTCATTTAATTGTTTTTTGTAGAAAATTTTATATCTTTAAGGTGCAATATGATCACATATTGTGTGTTTGGGGGTTAATAATAAAAGGGCAGTTTTACGACTGCCCTTTTTCTGTTTTTATAAGGGCAACCGAGAGCCATATAGGAAAGAAGTACCCAAGTTTTAGAAGCTGCCTGAATTTTATATTCCTGATTCCTGATTTTATATTTTTTCTTTAAAGAAATCTAAAATATCCAATAAGCCTGCCTGTATTTTGGTCACTGAAATAGTGGGGCAAATACGGTGTAATACAACACAAATAAAAAGACCATAACCAGTTGGTCTATAACTGCTTATGGTCTTTCGTGATCCCACCGGGATTCGAACCCAGATCGTCAGAACCGGAATCTGATATTCTATCCATTGAACTATGGGACCTCTCCATTGAACCCTGTCCGCCCACTTTTTTGCGGCTATTGGGCCATTTTTAAAATGGTGGCACAAAAATAGCAAAACTTTGTATGGTACGGCTGGTTAAATACATTTTTTTCGTGCCATATAAAAACTAGTTTTTTTGATTTCGGACACTGAAATAGTGAGGGCTTCACTCCAGGTGAAGCCCTCACTATTGTATTGTTGGAATATACCATCCTTATTCCCTGCTGCGGCCTATTATCTTTCCTTCGCCTGTGCCCCGTTATGTTTTCTTTTTATTTTCTTCGTTGGCAATAGAGTCGCGCATAGCAGTATCTGCCATAATATTATTGTATTTCATATAGTCCATCACTCCTAAGTTGCCTTTTTTAAATGCTTCGGATATAGCCATGGGTATTTGTGCTTCAGCTTCGATAACCTTAGCCCTTGCTTCCTGAGCCTTCGCCTTCATCTCCTGTTCTAAAGCTACAGCCATTGCCCTGCGTTCCTCAGCTTTAGCCTGAGCGATGTTTTTGTCGGCTTCAGCCTGGTCCATTTGCAATACGGCGCCAATATTTTTGCCAATGTCAATGTCGGCAATATCAATCGAAAGTATCTCGAATGCAGTACCGGCATCCAGCCCTTTTTCCAGTACTACCCTGGAAATGTAGTCCGGGTTCTCGAGTACAGCCTTGTGCGAATGCGAAGACCCTATTGATGAAACAATCCCTTCGCCTACACGTGCAAGGACAGTATCTTCGCCGGCTCCGCCAACCAGTTGTTTGATATTTGCCCGCACCGTAACCCTTGCTTTAGCTATTAGCTGAATACCATCCTTAGCCACGGCAGTTACCGGAGGGGTATCGATTACTTTTGGGTTTACCGACATTTGTACGGCTTCGAAAACATCGCGCCCTGCAAGGTCGATAGCCGTTGCCATATTAAAGAGTAGTTCGATATTTGCCTTTGAGGCAGAAACAAGTGCATGTACAACACTTGCCACACGTCCGCCAGCCAGGAAGTGGGCTTCCAGGTCGTTACGGTTTAGCTCGATACCTGCTTTGGTCCCTTCGATCAATGCCCTGACAATTATTCCGGGAGGCACTTTCCTGAAGCGCATCAGGAAAAGCTGTAATAAGGAAATCCTGACTCCTGAAACAAGGGCTGAAAACCATAAGCCTATTGGGATAAAATACAAAATAATGAATAGTAGGGTAATAATACCAATTACTGATCCCCATGTGCCAATTGATTCAATCATGATAATTTATTTTTAAGTTTTACAATAACTTTGTTGGATAATACTTTAGTAACAACTATTTCAGTGTTGTGGTCGATAAACGAACCTGTCGATTGAGCCTCAACCACTTCTCCGTTAACCTTTACTTTCCCCATAGGAGCCAAACGCCCGATTGTTTTACCCACATCGCCGATTTTTATTTTGTCTTTATTGACAGCATCCACCGACCCCTCTATTTTGGATTCCAGTATCATTTTTTTTCCGGTTTTCGATTTAAAAAAATAAAAAAAGAGGAGGGGGGCGGCAATTAAAACCACCGTAAGTGTAAGAAAACCCGCAAACGTGCCGAATTTTACGAATGCAATGTAAACACTGGCACCAAGAAGGATAAAGCCGCCAATACCTGCAATGGTAACCCCGGGGATTACGGCAAACTCCAGCAACAGGAGGAGTAACCCTAAAACAATCAATAAAATAATAGCAAAAATCGTCATATAGGAGAGATTGGTTAATCAATAGTTGCTTTAAGTTTTAAATCGGATAATGCCTCTTTCATTGGTTTCAGGCTGCTAAAGTCACCTGACCTTACATCGCATTTACCTTTGTAATGGGTAATCATTGTACACTGCGTTGCCTGCGTATAATCGTGCTGGCATATATCCATTAATGCTTTGATTACGTAATCAAAGCTGTGAGTTTCATCGTTGTGCAAAACCAGGAAGTTCTCTTTGCCTGAAATGTTTTCAGTCGTTTCAACCGGGCTTTTTTGAGTTTCTTTTGATGTCATTGTCCTTTTGTTAACTTTTTGGCTTCTTTTAATGTAATGCGTTTCCCGTTATTATAAGCAACCACAAATGCATCTTTTACCCCTTCCTGCCTCACCTGTGTTTGCATTTGTAAGGCGTCTTCAAAGTTTGTTAAATTCCCTGTTGTGTAAACAACTATCCCCTTTTCATCTACGTATTTGTCAATTTTACGAATAAATGACAGCTTTTTAAAAAGCCTGTCGATATAAGCAGGTAACTCCCTGCTGTACGCACCGATTTGAATTTTATAAATAATTTTGTTATCGTCCTGGTTTCCCGTTTTAGTTACCTCCTCCTCCTGTTCGTTAAAGAAAATTTCCGGGGCAACAACAGCAAGCGTATCGATAATCTCATTATTTATTTCAACTTTTTCCTGTTTCTCTTTTTTAACAGCATTGCCGAGCATTTCTGTTTCGTGCATCAGGGCTTCTTTTTCTTCCGTAGAAGCTTTATCCCAGTATATATTTTCCAACTCTCGTGCATCAGAAAACAGCTTATCCCTTTTACTTTCTAAAAGTAGTGATTCCTTTTCAGCTTCAATAATTTTTTTTGAAATATTATCTCTATTTAATGAGTTTTTGTACTCAGCCCTTAATGAGTCGGCCTTTTTTAATAAATCGTTTAGTTCTTTGTCTGTTGCCTGCCCCTGTTCGAACAATTGCTTAGCACTGTCAGTTTTGAACTGGTTGATCCTCAGGTAACTTATAAGGCTGTTTATCTGGAAGTGGATTTCTTCAGGTTGGGCAACTATTGGTTTGGTAATATGTTCCGGGGCGGAGGTGGTTTCAGCAGCTTTAAGCCCGTTTGTTTTTGTTGTGCCCGGCCCGGTGCTATCCTGAATATTCAAATGTAAACTATCTGTAGCTGCCGGTGCACCATTATTAATTTTGTTGTAACAAAAGTCAATCAACTCCTGTAGATGTAATTCATTTTTTTCGGTTTCGGAGGCGCTGTTCTTAAAAAGGTTATAATATTTAAGGGCACTATTCCATAAGTTTTTGTGGTGGAAGTACCTTCCTATATAATATAAAACTTTATCCGGGGTGTTTCCTGAAAGTGCAGTCAGAAGGGCCTTATTGGTTGCTTCATTATAAATACCCTCTTCAACCATGCTGGCGCCATAGTAGTAGTTAACCATTTTGTTGCCGGGTTCTTCTTCGATTATATCCTTTAAAATGGGTAATGCCTCTTTATAATTCCCCGCCTCAAAAAGGGCAATAGCTTGTGTAAGCGTGCCTCCCCCCGGCATTAAAAAGTTTGCATGTAAACATACAGCATTCGTCAACAATAGGATTAGAAGGATTATTTTTGATAATATCTTTTCCTTGTTTAACATAGCACTATTTCAAAAGGATTTAATTATGCCTTAAAGTTATAAAATATTGTGCAAAAGCATTGATAAGACAGCAACTTTAGCCATAAGTTATTTGTTTAATGTATATTTGTGATAATAAAAAGAACAATAGGTATGTCTGAGTTAGGGAAAGGGGGAAAAGCCCCGTTTTTCAAAGGTGTCAATCAAAATAATGAGATAATTTCTTTGGCAGATTTTAAAGGGAAAAGATTAATTTTATATTTTTACCCAAAAGATAATACGCCAGGTTGTACTGCCGAATCGTGTAACCTTAATGAAAATTATAATATGTGGCTGGAAAAAGGTTACGAAGTAGTTGGTGTTAGCCCTGACAGTGTAAAGTCTCATCGAAAATTTGTTGATAAATTTGGGCTCAGGTTCAACTTAATTGCCGATACTGAGAAAGAGATTTTACAGGCTTATGGTGCCTGGGGCGAGAAAAAAATGTATGGACGGGCATACATGGGGGTTATCCGGACAACTTTTGTAATTAACGAAGGCGGTGTGATTGAGGAAGTATTTTCCAAGGTGAATACGAAAAACCATACACAGCAAATTATTGAAACGCTTAATATTTAGTAAACTATAACAATGGCAAAAGACGATCAGCAACAAGTTAATAAAGAGAAGTTAAAAGCACTCAGGCTTACAATGGATAAGATTGAGAAAAGCTTTGGCAAAGGGGCAATCATGAAAATGGGCGACAACCCTGTCGTAGATGTATCGGTAATATCGTCAGGGTCAATAGCTTTAGACATAGCCCTGGGTGTTGGGGGCTACCCAAAAGGGAGGGTTGTTGAGATTTACGGCCCTGAGTCGTCCGGTAAAACTACTTTGGCCATCCATGCTATCGCCGAAGCTCAAAAAAGCGGGGGCATTGCAGCCATTATTGATGCGGAACACGCTTTCGACCCGGCTTATGCAGCAAAATTAGGCGTAGATACCGATGAACTTTTAATTTCTCAACCCGATAGTGGCGAACAGGCATTGGAAATTACCGATAACCTTATTCGTTCGGGAGCCATTGATATAGTTGTAATCGACTCGGTTGCCGCACTTACCCCAAAAGCCGAACTGGAAGGCGAAATGGGCGACTCAAGAATGGGGTTGCAGGCACGGCTTATGTCGCAGGCATTGAGGAAACTGACTGCCAATATAAACAAAACAAAAACCTGCTGCATGTTTATCAACCAGTTGCGCGAGAAAATTGGCGTAATGTTCGGGAATCCTGAAACTACGACCGGGGGGAACGCCTTGAAATTTTATTCTTCGGTAAGGGTCGACATCCGCAAGATAGGGCAAATTAAAGATGGCGATGAAGTAACGGGTAACCATGTACGGGCGAAGGTTGTGAAAAATAAAATTGCGCCACCGTTCCGTAAAGCCGAATTTGATATTATATTTGGCGAAGGGATATCAAAATCGGGCGAAATATTAGACCTTGGCGTACAATGTGATATTATAAAAAAAAGCGGTTCATGGTTTAGTTATGGCGATTCGAAACTAGGGCAGGGGCGTGAGTCGGTAAGGAGGTTGATTCAGGATAACCCTGAACTGGCCCAGGAACTGGAGGCAAAAATATTGGAATCACTGACAGGAAAAACCACAACAGGATAATTGTTGGGGGGGAGAGGCAGTGTACGGGATGAGCGGCTACTGCGGCACATCCTTTTTTTTTGAGTTGACGGGACCTTGCCTGGCAGGGATTTAATTGTTATATAAAATAACAGTCTCCACGATAGTATAAATTATTAATCGGGATATAAAACAGCTTCTTAGTTAAAAAGAAATTATTATTATGAAAGTACTAAAGTTTGGTGGGACATCAGTCGGTTCTGCCGAAAATATTAAACGCGTGAGAGATATTGTCCTTGGGCAAAAAGATGATGTTATAGTGGTTATCTCTGCCTTGGGGGGAGTTACTGATAAAATTTTGAATGCTGCCAGGGTAGCATCAATAGGTACGGGGTATTTTCATAGTGAATTGACGGCTGTCAGGGAAAAACATTATGAGATAATGGATTCCCTGTTTGACGAAGGGCATGAGATATACGAACGGATAAATGTTTTATTGAAAGAGATGGAAAAAATCCTGACCGGGGTAACCCTGGTAGGTGAATTAACTCCAAAAACAATTGACCGGATTGTGAGCCTTGGGGAGCGTATGTCGTCACAAATAATTGCAAAATATATTACAGGGGCTATCTGGAAAAATTCGGCAGATTATATCCGCACAGACAGCAACTTTGTTAAAGCAAGTGTAAACTTTAAAGTAACCAACAAGCTTATAAGGAGTGAGTTCTCCGGATTCTCGGGGATTGCCGTAGCACCCGGGTTTATTGCGGGTAACGATGCCGGCGAATATACTACCCTGGGACGTGGCGGGTCAGACTATACAGCAGCTATTTTCTCAGCAGCCCTTGGTGTAAAATCGCTCGAAATATGGACAGATGTTGATGGTTTTATGACCGCCGACCCGAGAGTGATCAGCAAAGCATATACCATCCCTTCGTTAAGCTATTCCGAAGCAATGGAATTGTCGCACTTTGGGGCTAAAGTAATCTATCCGCCAACTATTTTGCCGGTTTACCAGAAAGGTATCCCTGTCCTTATAAAGAATACATTTAACCCTGAAACAACAGGGACTATTATATCCAATAAGGTTGATAACGGGAAAGACCGCCCTATTAAAGGGATATCTTCCATCTCGGGGATTGCCTTAATGACCTTACAGGGGATAGGTATGGTTGGTGTTACGGGGATTTCTATGCGCTTATTCACCGCCCTTGCCGATGAAGAGATTAATGTTGTCCTGATTTCACAGGCCTCTTCCGAGAACTCAATCAGCATTGCTATTGATGAGCATTTGGTAGACAAGGCAGAATCAGCCATCCGCCAGGAGTTTGAAAAGGAGATAAAAACAGGGCAGATCAATAAACTTGCTGTTGAAACCGAGCTCTCAATAGTTGCAATTGTCGGCGAAAATATGAAGCATACCACAGGGGTTGCAGGCAAACTTTTCAATACTATCGGGAAAAACGGGATTAATATTATTGCCATTGCACAGGGGGCTTCGGAATTGAATATTTCGTGGGTTGTTAAGAATACCGACTTGCGGAAAACCCTCAATGTGGTACACGAATCATTTTTCCTTTCCGAAAATATTGAACTGAACGTTTACCTGATGGGGGTTGGGACTGTTGGCGGGAATTTATTGGAGCAATTGAACAGGCAACAGGGAAAACTCCTGAAAGAGAAACACCTGAAAATAAAACTTGCTGGCGTGGCTGATACCAAAAAAATGGCTTTTTCAAGAGATGGGATCGATATAGCTAATTACAGGGAAGTTTTGAGTAGTTCAAATTTAACTTCAGGATTGGAAGAGTTCAGGATTAAAATGACTGAAATGAACATGTTTAACTCAGTATTTGTCGATTGTACGGCTTCCGAAGAGGTTGGTGGAATATACAAAGAGGTACTTAATTCGAATATTTCTGTAGTTGCTGCCAACAAAATTGCTGCTTCATCTTCGTATGAGAACTATTCGAAATTGAAAAAGATTGCCAAACGCAAAGGAGTTAAATTCTTGTTTGAAACGAATGTCGGAGCAGGGTTGCCCATTATCAATACATTGAATGACCTTGTTTATTCGGGCGATAAGATATTGAAAATAGAGGCTGTACTTTCGGGGACATTAAATTTCATCTTCAATACTATTTCGGAGGATATAAAACTGAGCCAGGCTATTAAGATGGCTAAGGATATGGGGTATTCGGAACCGGACCCCAGGATTGACCTTAGCGGGTTTGATGTAGCCAGGAAGTTGTTGATTTTGGCGCGTGAATCAGGTTATCCATTGGAGATGAGTGATATAAAGATCAATAAATTTGTTCCTGAGAAATATTTTGAAGGTTCTGTTGACGACTTTTTTGCATCAATACCAGAGGTTGATGCAGACTTTGAGAGGCGTAGGAGTGAGTTGGCAGCACAAGGTAAAAAATGGCGTTTTGTAGCCAGGTTTGAGGAGGGGAATGCCGAAACCGGCCTCCAGGAAGTTGAAAGTACGCATCCGTTTTACGACCTCGAAGGAAGCAATAACCTGGTGATGTACACCACCGAAAGGTACCATGAGTTCCCTATGCTTATTAAAGGTTACGGAGCAGGTGCATCGGTTACGGCAGCAGGCGTTTTCGCTGATTTAATCAAAGTGTCAAACATATAAAGTTAGAGTCCTTACATACGATATGTTTAAGTTGTTGGCAGATAGCCTAATGCGTACCCGGAACTTATTTTATGCAATTCGTTTGACAGGGAATTTTAGGTACGTTAAGACACGTAGTGTCCCTGCACAAAAAAAAACTTATCCGCCTTTAGTCGAAGTCACTGGGGATCAGCCTGAATTTGAGGCTAATGATATAAAAGGGCAGTTGGTAGGTTTTTACTGCCCTCACTTTGTTAAAGGTGTGAATGTGCCTGGCTATCATTTGCATTTCCTTTCAGGCGATAAAAGTTTTGGAGGGCACTTATTAGCATTTAAACTACTTGAGGGCGAATTGGTATTGGATAAAATCAATCGTTTTGAGATAATTTTACCCGATGGAGGAGCTTTCCTGAAGAGTGAGTTTGAAACGGACCGGAGTAAAGAATTAAAGAAAGCGGAGTATTAAAAGATACAAATTAGCATGAAATATATAATTATTCTTGGAGATGGCATGGCTGATGAGCCATTAGAAGGGTATGGAGGGAAAACCCCGTTGCAAATGGCAAATAAGCCGGCAATTGACGGGTTGGCAAAAAAAGGTAAGAATGGTAAATTAATAACCGTCCCTCAAACCATGCACCCGGGAAGCGAAGTTGCCAACATGGCTGTTTTGGGCTACGATGTTGAAAAGGTTTTTGAGGGCAGGGGGGTACTGGAAGCCGCGAGCATGGGCGTTGAATTGCAGGAAGGCGACCTGGCTCTACGATGTAACCTGATTTGTGTTGAGGGTGAAAAGATAAAAAACCATTCGGCAGGGCATATTTCAACTGAAGAGGCGAATGAATTAATAGCTTCTCTGAATAAAAACTTTGGGAATGAAAGGATAACCTTTTACCCGGGGGTATCATACCGCCATTTGCTGGTGGTAAAAAATGGTGTGAAGGATATGGATTGTACGCCCCCTCACGATGTGATAGGGGCTTCTTTTCAGGATGCGTTAATAAGGCCTGGAAATGACGGTGCAAAAAGAACTGCAGATCTACTGAACTACCTGGTTGTTCGTTCAAGGTATTTCCTGGCAGGACATCCTGTAAACCTGGCTCGCATTGAGAAAGGGAAAGACCCTGCAAATTGCATCTGGCCATGGTCGCCCGGGTACAGGCCTGCGATGCCCACACTGGAAGAGATGTTTGGTATTAAGAAGTCGGCTGTTATTTCAGCGGTCGACCTGATCCAGGGGATTGGGGTTTATGCCGGGATGGACATAATCAAAGTGGATGGTGCCACAGGGTTGTACGATACCAATTACGAAGGTAAAGCCAAAGCAACGGTCGATGCCCTTAAATCGCATGATTTTGTTTATTTGCACATCGAAGCAAGTGACGAAGCCGGCCACGAAGGCGATGTGGAGCTGAAGATTAAGACTATTGGCGACCTGGATAAACGGGTAGTCAAATATATTATCGAAGAAACCGGGAAGATGGGGGAAGATGTGGCTATTGCAGTATTGCCTGACCACCCAACGCCATGCGCCACAAAAACACACACGCGTGAAGCTGTGCCATTCATTATATATAAACCGGGGCAGGATCCTGACAAGGTGGGCGTTTACGATGAGTTTGCATCAGGCGAAGGCAGTTATGGTATTTTGAGGGGCAATGAATTTATGAAAGTATTTTTAGGGGAATAGGACTAATCAGGGCTTCACTTCAAGTGAAACCCTGGCTAAAGTAAAGCCCTGACTAGATGGCAAGAATAACGATTTATGAAATATTACAGCACAAATAAAAAAACCAACCCCGTTAGCCTGAAAGAGGCTGTTGTAAAAGGGCTTGCAAACGACAACGGGCTTTTTATGCCCGAACGTATTGAAAAGTTTAAGCCTTCTTTTTTTGACTCAATTGA
>UOEP01000094.1_pt1 | contig 20091 bp, 16 predicted proteins | sample 1989931 | NCBI WGS metagenome assembly UOEP01 (sample SAMEA4712198, study PRJEB27164) | hydrothermal vent metagenome | biome: marine basaltic hydrothermal vent biome; feature: marine hydrothermal vent; material: mineral | place: Pacific Ocean | collected 2011-06-14/2011-07-23 | depth 1691 m
AGAATCCCCTTTTTAGGGAAAAAGATAGTTTTACCTCTTTCAGATAATACATCAAAAATAACAGGGTTCTTTTCAAGAATAATTTTGTTGAGTTCTGCGGCTTGTGGATTCATTCAATAATAAATTTTTGTATATAATTTGTTATAATTCAAGGTGCAAGATAAAAATTATTGGATAAATTTCATTCTTAACCGGTATTTTGAAAATTATTTAGGATAATCTTAACATAATGGGTACAGGCATTCATATTTCTTACCTGAAACCAGGAGGCTGTTCAATATTTCTTCATCCTGTCCATATCCCGTTGAGCATCTTTGCGTTTGAGGCTTTCGCGTTTATCGTAAGTTTTTTTACCACGGGCAAGCGCAATTTGCAACTTGGCCAAACCCCTGTCATTTACGAAAAGCCTTACCGGAATGATAGTCAGGCCCGATTCTTTAACCTTTTTATGTAATTTTGACAGTTCCTTCCTGGTAAGTAAAAGTTTCCGGTCGCGAAGGGCGATATGGTTATTACAGGTACCCATCTCGTACTCGGCTATGTGCATATTCTTAACAAAGAGCTCAGTACCAACAAACTGGCAATACGACTCAGACAGGTTCACTTTGCCCCCCCGTATCGACTTTATTTCAGTACCCGACAATTGTATCCCGGCAATAAACTTTTCAATCAGCTCGTACTCAAACGTTACCTTCCTGTTCTTAATATTAATATTTGCAGTTTTGTGTACCATTTAATAAAGCATCATAAAAATTTTCCAAAGTAATATACTTAGGAATCCTAAAACAAATAAACTCAGCAAACATGAGATCAAAATATAACTGCTCAGTTTCCTTTCGGGCAGGTTAAGCAACTCTTTTGCCCCAACCCAAAATATATAAATACTGTATAACCCTAAAATATCGACAATATAAAGAGCAGGGAATAAGCCGGTAACAATAGAAACCAACAACAATGGCGATAACGAATAGGCAACCAGTTTCTTGGCCGCAACGATATTCTTTTCACCATCGAAGGTGGTAATTAATTCATTTACAAAGAAAACCGAAATGAAATATTGTAGTATAAGAATGACCAGTTCGCGTATTGCTTTTAGAATGGCAAATCCAATGTAAAAATGGGAACTCCCAATCCATGTGCCGAGGAATACAGCTAACGAAGCTACCAAAACCAGTGGCAAATAGTAGCCTGCAAGCAAATCAGCATTACTTTTATTTTCCGACTTCGTTTTTACCCAAAACTGAGCAGGATTGGCCACCACCTCTTTTATTTGTTGATAAATCGCCGGGAATGATATCTTTTCCATTTATATAATCGTTTATATTGTGCCTTCCGTAATTACTATTCTACTCTACAAAAATACATTGATTTACTGATATCAACTAATCTGGCAGGCGGGGCAATAAGTGTTGAGCAGGGCCACAACTTCCGCTTAAAACTAATATTAGTTACCCCCTTTGCCCAGGCTTTTAATATCTTCACCCGAAGGTGACTGGAACACAGACAAATCGAATTCGGGGATAACGGCAAAAATGTGGTCGAAGATATCAGACTGGATAGATTCATAATTTGCCCATGTTTTATCTTTACAAAAAACATATATTTCTATTGGCAGCCCCTTCTCGGTATGCTGAAGCTGCCTCACCAGGAAAGTCATGTCGTTATTGATCATCGGGTGGTTCTTGAGGTAAAGCTCCAGGTACTTCCTGAAGATGCCAATATTAGTTTGACTCCTGCCGCTTATCCTGTCATGGTCGGCAATACCTTTTTCTTTATTATGCCTGTCTATTTCTGCCTGCTTTTGAATAACGTAATCTTTGATAAGGTCAAACTTTGCAAATTTCTTCACTAAATCGTAGTTGCAAAACCGTATGGTGCTCATATTAATCGAAATAGACCTTTTTATCCGCCTCCCATCCGATTCTTCCATCCCCCTCCAGTTGTTAAACGATTCGGAGACCAGCGCATACGTTGGTATAGTTGCAATTGTATTATCCCAATTTCGCACTTTGACGGTATTCAGTGTAATATCCAACACTGTCCCGTCCGCATTATGCCCGGGCATCTCTATCCAATCGCCAATCCTCACCATCTCATTTGCCGATAGCTGAATAGAAGCAACAAACCCAAGAATCGTATCTTTAAAAACCAACAACAACACAGCTGCCAATGCACCCAACCCTGCCAGCAAAACCGTAGGGTCTTTATCTAACAAAATTGAAATGGCCATAATGCCTGTTAAAAAGAACAACAGGATTTTCAATAACTGGATATAGCCTTTAATTGGCCGGTGGTGCGAATAGGGCATTGTATTATAAATTTCGTTGCCTGCATTTAATATTGCGCTGACCACATAAACAATAATGGCAGCAAAATATACTTTTACAAACTTTAAGATTATTGCCCCCAGCCAAAAATAATAGTCTTTTGAAAGCGACTCCAATACATCGGGAGGTAACCCGCTCAACGACTGGTGGATACCCGGAGATGCAAAATTACATGTATAGTAAATAATAAAAGCTGGCACCAGATGGGCCAACCCATTAAAAACCCGGTGCTTAACCAGGATATCGTCCCAGGAAGTTTTGGTTTTCCTGGCAATCCGCTGGACAAACCTGATAATAAATTTCCGTGTTAAATAATATGCCAGCCAGGCAATAATAAAAATGACTGCTAAAGTTAAAACTGCGGCTACTGGTTTCGCAAACATGTCTAATGATTCGACCCCTCTAAAATGGTCCAGTAAGAATTTATAAAGTGCCCTCATTTTTATTCTTTACTTAATGTTATATATTTAGATGGTTAAAAATACTAAATACGTTTCTAATGAAATTAAAAATCGCCATTGTTTTTATATTATCCCCCCTTTTTATATATTCTCAGCCCGGATTCAACAAATATTTTAAGGATAACTCGTTGCGGTTCGACTTTTTATTGGCAGGGGATGCAAAAAGTACCCTGGTTTATCCTCAGCAATTAAAAAAAGAACCTTATTGGGGCGGCTCAAAAACAAATCTGGTCAGCCCTTTTAATTATGGCTCATACCGCTACAAAGTATTTGACCTGGATTCGGACAGCCTCATCTTCTCAAAAGGGTTTAGCACACTGTTTAAAGAATGGCAGACTACAGCTGAAGCCAAAGAAACAACCAGGGCTTTTTACCATGCGATAGTTTTCCCTTTCCCAAAAAGGGGAGTCAGGCTTGAAATTGGCCAAAGGCAGTGGGAAGGCAATTTTAAAACTATTTACACCACCGAAATTGACCCTGCCGACTACCATATTAATAGTGAGGTTTTACCGGATCTTGGCATTGAAAAGATACTGGGCAATGGCAAACCGGAAAAGAAAGTAGACATGGTTATTTTAGCCGAAGGGTATACACAGCAGGAAAAGAAAGGTTTTATTGAAGATGTAAAAAGGCTGATTGACAGATTCTTTACAGAACCACCTTACGATGAAGAAAAAAACAACTTCAACATTTATGCTGTTTTTGCCCCTTCACTTGAATCGGGGACCGACATGCCACGTAAAAAAGTATACAAAAACACCTGCTTCAACTCAACATTCAATACATTCGACCTCCCCAGGTACCTGACCAGCAGCGATATAAAAGCTATTTACGATGCTGCTGCCGTGGTGCCGTACGACCAAATATACCTGTTGGTAAATACCACACGCTATGGAGGTGGCGCATTTTATAATTATTTAAATGTGTGCTCTTCGGATAACGAACTCTCTGAAAATATATTTTTACATGAATTTGGGCATGGTTTTGCCGGATTGGGCGATGAGTATTATTCTTCGGAAGTGGCCTACGAGAATTTCTATAATCCTGATATTGAGCCCTGGGAACCAAACCTTACTACCCTGGCCGATTTCGGGCACAAATGGAAAGACATGGTAATTGATTCTATTCCAATCCCCACGCCCCGGAAACCGAAATTCAGCAAAAGTGTAGGGGTTTTCGAAGGAGGTGGCTATATGAACAAAGGCATGTATAGCCCGATGATGGATTGCCGGATGAAAAGCAATCAGGCGAAATATTTTTGCCCGGCCTGCCAGAAAGCTATCAGAGAGGTTATCAATTATTATACAAAGTAGCCGAAGCCCAATTAAATTAATAATAAAGCTCTTTAGAAAGGTAATTTGACACATAATCATCCACACCGTGTTCTATATCTTTGAATGGTTTTGAATAACCTGTTTCCTTTAATTTTTGGATATTGGCTTCAGTAAAATACTGGTACCTGCCCCTGATTGATGCCGGTATATCGACAAATTGGATTTTGGGTTTTTTATTCATGCTCTCAAAAACAGCCCTGGTAAGGTCAAGGAACGAGCGGGCATTGCCGGTGCCAACATTATAGATGCCCGGGGTTTTCTGTTTTTCCCAAAAAAACATCATTACATCCGCAATATCATCTACATAGATAAAGTCACGTTTTTGTTCCCCATCTTTAAAATTATCCCGGTGCGACCTGAAAAGTTTCATCTCACCCGATTCTTTAATATTATTGTAGGCATGTAAAATCACAGAAGCCATGCTCCCCTTATGGTATTCGTTGGGGCCATAAACATTAAAAAATTTCAACCCTGCCCAGAATGACGGGGTTTCCTCCTGTTTCAATGCCCAGATATCAAAATCGTGTTTCGACCAGGCATAAAGGTTTAAAGGCTTTAACCTGCCGATCCCGTCATGCATATCTGAGAAGCCAAAATCACCGTTACCATAAGTAGCGGCAGAAGAGGCATAAATCAACGGGATATGGTATTTGGTACAAACCTTCCAGAGCTTTTGAGAATATTTCAGGTTAAGTTCTTTATATATTTCAGGCTCCTGGCCAATCGTATCTGTACGGGCGCCTAAATGGAAAACTATTTCAACCTGCCCATGGTTTTTTACAAGCCAATGCAAAAAGTTACTTCGTTCAAGAAGTTGATGGTACCTCTTCTGCGACAGGTTATTCTCCTTTAAAGGGTCGTCAAATGTATCAACCAATATAAGGTTATCGAATCCGTTCTTATTTAGTTTGCCAACTAAAAAACTGCCGATAAATCCGGCTGCTCCTGTAACAACTATCATTAGTCCTTAGTGGTATAAAATTTGGTTCAGCATTAAAACTACTCTGTTTACTGACAAACTGCGGCTTTATTATGCTGGTATAACTTCTCAAACAATTTATTATTGCCCGAATAATGTACTTTTTTTGTAATTTATTAAGGCAATACTTTTTCAAGGCAGCAAAGGAAATAACTTTTCAGGGACTTTTATCACCAATTATAAAAAAATTTGCCATTTTCTGAATAAAACACCCGGGCCTATATACAGACATTTAGAAGTTGTTTAAAAATCTTACTACTGTTACTGTTAATTTCATTAAAAAAAAGTAATCTTTGCAGGTATTTTATTCAACAGGAAATGGAGATTACATTAAATAACCGCGAAGGGGCATATCAAAAGATTGAAAAATTCGACAAAGAGCAGACAATAAAAATTGCAGAGCATTACCACGAGATATTAAAACTGCTTGGAGAAGACAGTACACGGGAAGGGCTTTTAAAAACGCCTTTACGAGTGGCAAAATCGATACAATTCTTGTTGCAGGGTTACGAAATGGATCCTGTAAAGATATTGAAATCGGCAATGTTCAAGGAAGATTACCGGCAGATGGTAATTGTAAAAGACATTGAGATTTTTTCGTTATGCGAACACCACATGCTCCCGTTTATCGGGAAAGCCCATGTTGCCTACATCCCCGATGGCTATATAACCGGGCTGAGTAAAATTGCCCGGATAGTTGATATCTTTGCACGCAGGCTACAGGTACAGGAAAGGCTGACTTCGCAAATAAAAGATTGTATACAGAGCACCCTTAAACCTTTAGGCGTTGCAGTGGTAATAGAAGCACAACACCTTTGCATGCAAATGAGGGGGGTGCAGAAACAGCATTCTATAACCACCACATCCGACTTTACAGGTGCATTCCAGAAAACGGCTACACGCGAAGAGTTTATCAAGCTGATAAGCAGTAAATTATCTTAGAAGCTGCCTGAATTATAAAAACACCAGGCAAACGGGGCTCGGCACTTTTACATTAACATTAATAAAAACCGGTATACCTGTTTCTTTATCTATACGGTATACCGTAATATTCCCGCTTTTCTGATTGGCAACCAGCATAAACCCCCCGGAAGGCCATAGTGTAAAATTCCTGGGCCAATCGCCATGGGCAGGGGTGGTTCCTACAAACGACAATAACCCATCTTTAGCAATAGAAAATGTAGTAATGGAGTTGTGCCCCCGGTTTGAACAATAGAGGGAACCCCCGTTTGATGAAATATGGATATCGGCACAATAATTTTTACCCGGATAATCGCCAGGGATTGTTTTAACCACCTGCACCACTTTATAGGTACCTCCTTTTCTTTCGAGGACTGATACTGTTGAGTTCAGTTCATTCACAACATAAATAATTTTACCGCCCGGGTGGAAATCAAAGTGCCTTGGCCCGGCACCGGGTGCAAGCCCTACAAATGGCTGGCTGCCCTCCAGCAGTTTCCCTTCCGTCTGATCAAGCTGGTAGCACATCAACTTATCAATACCCAAATCGGCAGCAAAAACCTGGTTGTTAAATGGCGAAAACCGCACGGAATGGGCATGTGCCTTTTGCTGCCGTTCTTTTACCGGGCCACTCCCTTTGTGCTCTATCGACTGAACCACATCGGTTAAACTTCCGTCTTCGTTGGTATGGAATATAGTTAAGTTGCCTCCTCCATAATTGGCAACCGCAATAATCTTCCCATCGGGAGTAATATCAATGTAACACGGGTCGTTGCCGGTTGTAAGTTTTTTGTTAATAAATGCCAGGCTTCCGGTAGCCCGATTGACTTTATACGCTTCAACTGCACTCCCTGCCGAATCGCCCTGCGGACGTACGCAGGCATACAAAAACCGCTTGTCGTTTGAAATTACCAGGTAATTAGGGTTATTCATCGATTGTGCCAACCCAATATTCTCAATAGCCCCGGTAACGGTGTCGAAAGTACACTTATACAACCCTCCCTCACCTTCATTTGTAAAAGTGCCGATATACAAAATTACCGAATGGGCGGGTATCTTTACAGCATATACACTAACATAAATAAGTACGGAAAAAATAGCGAAGAATACTTTCTTTATATCCATTATTTGAAAAGTTTTAAATTTCTTATCCCTTATTCGGAGCCCTGTATTGAAGTTGTTTACACCTCCCTGAAATAGTCCTTGCCAACGCTGCAAACAGGGCATTTGTAATCATCGGGAAGGCTTTCGAAAGGAGTCCCGGGCGGAATCCCTGCTGAGGGGCTACCCACTTCCGGATCGTAGGTATACCCGCAAATAGTGCATATATACTTTGTATCCCCACCCGGCTCGCTTCCCTTTTTGCTTCCCTTTTCGTTCTTCTCTGTTTTGCCGGCTGGCGGATGCCCTTCCTCTTCTTCACCAGCCAATTTCTCCCTCTCGATATATGTTGGGGAGTTCCTGGGTGAAAGCATTTTGAACTTCTCGCGGTAATAGGCGTAGGTCAATGGTTCTTCGTCAGTAACCATAGCACTTTCAACAACTTCTCCTATAATTAATATATGCGACCCCACATCGAACCGGTTTACAACCCTGCAGTCGAACCATGCAACCGATGACTCCAAAACTATTGGTGCTCCCGTTGCAAAGGTTTTATATTCAATATTCCTGAACTTATCCAGCCCGCTACTCGACATAAAACCAAACTCGCCAATTAACGAAGTGCCTACCTCCTTTTTTAGAATCGAAATTGAAAACACCCTGCTTTTCAGGATAATATCCAGTGTATTGTTGCTTTTATGGCAGCTAATGGCAATTTGTGGCGGATGAGAAGTTACCTGAAATGCCGTATTGGCAATATACCCTGCTTTTTTCCCGTCATACCCGGAGGCAATAATATACAACCCATACGACAATTTGTGGAATGCTTTATATTTCATCCTTTCAGATTTTATTTTTCCTGGTTGCTAAATTTACAGAACTTAATGTATTAATTAACCAATACCTGTCGAAAAAGTGCTGTATATTTTTATTAACAACCTGCAATTTGAAGAAATTTTGGCATAAACCCCTGCTTTATTTTTGTCCCGATTTGGGACAAAACAGGGTATTGTATCGGAGAATCCCCTATTTACCCCTTCGTTTTTTCCCATTTTTGGAAAATTATCAAACTTTCCTTGTTGAAAACTTGGCAGTAACACTAAAAAACCCTATTTTAGATTTCACGATTTACAAACAAATATGATTATGAGGTCCCCTAAGAAGCGTAAGAATTATAAGATTTTCATTGTAGAGGACAACACTCTTTACGCAAATGTTTTAAAAAAACAGTTGTCCCAAAATGAATCATACCTTGTTAAGGTATTTGAAACCGGACGCGATTGTCTCGCAAACCTTAATGAGAATCCGGATGTGATAACACTCGACTACACCCTTCCCGATATGAATGGTGCGGAAATCCTTGAGCGGATACTGAAAGAGTTACCCAAAGTGCATGTTATTATCATTTCGGGGCAGAACGATATCAATACGGCTGTCGGGTTGTTAAAGAATGGTGCATACGACTATATCATGAAGGGTGCAGACACCAGGGAAAGGTTGGTTAACATTATTAAAAACATCTACGAATCAGACCAGTTACGCGAAGAAAACCTTTACCTGCGAAACGCAATTAAAAAGAAATACGATTTCAAAAACCTGATAAAAGGTAATAGCCGCGAAATTGAGCATGTTTTCGAGTTGATGTCAAAAGCTGTTCAAACCAATATCTCAGTTTCAATATCAGGCGATACAGGAACCGGCAAGGAACTGGTAGCCAAAGGTATCCACTACAACTCAGGCAGGAACAACAAACCTTTTGTGGCAATAAACCTTTCGGCAATCCCTGAAGGGTTAATTGAGAGTGAGCTTTTCGGACATGAAAAAGGTGCATTTACAGGTGCTGATTTCAAAAAGATCGGAAAGTTTGAACTGGCAAACAAAGGCACCCTGTTCCTTGATGAAATTGCCGACCTGGATATAAACATTCAAACCAAGTTATTACGTGTTATCCAGGAAAGAGAGCTGACAAGGGTCGGAGGTACTGAAACTATTCCTATTGATGTGCGGATAATAACCGCCACACATAAAAAATTGAGCACATTGGTTGCCGACGGGATGTTCAGGCAGGACCTGTATTATCGTTTACTTGGATTGCCTATTGACCTACCGCCATTGAGAGAAAGAGGTAATGACATTATTTTGTTGGCAAAATACTTTGTCAATAACTTCTGTAAAGAAAACAAGATGGAGCCTAAGGATATTTCGGAATCATCAAAAAGCATGTTATTATCTTACCCGTTCCCGGGAAATGTTCGGGAATTGAAGGCAATGATGGAGCTGGCATGTGTTATGACCAATGATAACGTTATTGAGCCAGAACACTTAAGCATGAATATCAAAGATAATGTACAGAACCTGTTGGCTAAGGAAAAAACACTGGAAAAATACAACGAAGAGATTATTTTTCATTTCCTTAATAACTACAACAATAACGTAAGGTTGGTTGCTTCAAAGTTAAACATTGGGAAATCGACTATCTACAGGATGTTGCAAAAACAGCCGAATTGAAGAAAAAATGAAACTGAATCATTATGATTAACTGGTTTTGGGATTTAAACCCAATCTACCAGGCATTAACAGCTACTTTATTTACCTGGTTTATAACGGCCGTTGGTGCAGCAATGGTCTTTTTCTTTAAAAAGATCAACCGGAAAGTATTGGACGGTATGTTAGGATTTGCTGCCGGTGTAATGATTGCTGCCAGTTTCTGGTCGCTATTGAGCCCTGCTATCGAACTTGCTGAGGAGGCAGGGCAAATACCATGGGTCCCGGCAGTTATTGGTTTCTTAACAGGAGGTGCATTCCTATGGCTGGCCGACCAGTTACTACCTCACCTGCATTTAGGGTTCCCAACCGAGGAGGCTGAAGGTATAAGTACCTCATGGAAGAGGAGCGTCCTGCTGGTAATGGCTATAACCCTACACAATATCCCTGAAGGGTTAGCGGTTGGAGTGGCATTTGGTGCTGTTGCCGCAGGCATTCCGGCAGCATCGTTAATGGGGGCTATTGCGTTGGCAATTGGTATCGGCATCCAGAATTTCCCGGAAGGTGCTGCCGTATCAGTCCCACTCCGAAGAGAGGGCATGTCGAGGTGGAAAAGCTTCCTTTACGGGCAGGCATCAGGTATAGTTGAACCCATTGCCGGAGTTATCGGAGCCGCCACCGTATTAATCATGCGCCCGGTACTTCCTTATGCCCTGGCTTTTGCCGCCGGAGCCATGATCTATGTGGTTGTGGAAGAACTGATCCCCGAATCACAATTGGATAAAAATACGGATATTGCCACAATTGGTGCTATGGTCGGATTTGCGATGATGATGGTACTGGATGTTGCACTGGGTTAGGACTTTATTTATGGAAAACATTGGCATTCTCCCATAAATTCTTTATAATGAAGCAACAAGAGGCTTATTAGAGTCGTTGTTGCAACAATAACTGTTCATAGTAATAAAATAATAGAATGAAAATATTAGGAAATATTACCTGGCTTGTTTTCGGAGGTTTTGCCATTTTCCTGGAATACATAACTGCAGGGGTTATACTTTGTTTTACCATTGTTGGAATACCGTTTGGTATCCAGTCGTTTAAACTGGGGCTACTGGCATTATGGCCATTTGGGCAAACCATTGAATACATGGATTATGCCCCCGGGATACTCTCTACCATAATGAATATTATCTGGTTCTTTATCGGTGGTATCTGGATTGTACTCACCCACTTGTTCTTCGGTTTGCTATTGGGAATCACAATCATCGGCATACCATGGGCACTGCAACATTTCAAGCTGGTTTCGCTTGCATTGGCTCCGTTTGGGAAACGATTGGCAAACTGAGAAGCTGCCTAAATTGCGGTAGGCATGAGGTTGCCTGAGAAACTGCCTCAGTGCTCCTCAAAACGGTATAATTTTTTATCCGTTCGAATAATAATACTGTTCCGCAATATAGCAGGTGTTGCTTTTATCCTGCCTCCTATTTTATTCTCGGCAACCAACGTGAATTTATCTCCCGGTTTTACAACATAAACGACTCCCTGAACACTGGAGAAATAAATATTACCTCCGGCATAAACAGGCGAAGCATTAAACTGCCCTTTCAACTTATCTTTCCAGACTACCCTGCCGGTTTTTGCATCAAGGCATGTAACAGCCCCTCTATCATGCACCATGTATATTTTACCATCTACAATAACCGGCGTTGGGATTTGCGGTATATCTGTTTCCGACTCCCAAATCAGATGTGGTACTGTAACATCACCTTCCCCTGCCAGGTTTATAGCAAAAAACCTTGCAAAAAAAGGAGGGCCCTGGCTCATCACCCACCCTGAATTGATAAAAATCATACCATCGTAATAAAGTGGCATTCCCACTGTAGAGTCTTCGCCATAAAAAAAACGCCATAACTCCTCTCCCGTATCCGGATCATAGGAAACACACAGTTGCGACCCGTTACTGATGAGCTGCTTCTGTCCATTACCGTCAACAACAATCGGTGTAATATAGGCTTTTCGGTAAACAGGTTCAACATCTTTATAATATTCCTGTGGACGCTCTGTTTTCCAGGCCGTTTTACCCGTTCTTTTATCCAGGGCAATAACATATTGTACATCCGTGCCTTCTAAATGTAAAATAAGCAGGTCATTATAGATGACCGGGGAAGATGCCGCCCCCTGCATGTGGCTGCAATTCAGGTCAGTGCGCTGCCAGATCACTTCAAAACCGGAAGTGCTTATTGCTGCCGTTCCGTATGTGCCGTAATGCACGTATACAACTCCGCCCTCAATACATGGAGTTGGGGTTGCATAAGAATTAGTCGGGTGGATATGCTGAATTTCAGATGGCTGGAAAACAGGTATCTTCCTTATTACCCCCCCTGACGCATAATCAAGGCATATAGCAAACATTTCTTCACCATTCTGTGTAGCCGATGTTAACCATATCTGATCATCAAACACCACCGGCGATGAGTATGCAATGCCTTCGATTGATGTTTCCCACACGATACTCTTTTGCGCCCCAAAATGTACAGGAGCTCTTTCGGTAGCCGAATGGCCATCAAGGGTACTACCCCTAAAGTGTGTCCAGTTCTCTACATCCCCTCCACTAAAAAAACAAACTGTGAAAAACAATAAAAAAGCAAACAGGTAGTTCATCGAAATTAATTTTGATTCATACTTAATATAGTGAGATTGTTTAAAGTTAAACAACTTCATTATGAAGGTTAAAGTTATAAAAAGAATCAATAAGGGATAAGCCTGCCTACCGCTTAGGCAGGAAATATCCAAATAAGGGGTAGGTGCCAATTTTTTAGGCTCTATATGATTTGCCGTGGGTAGAAAATAATTAATTTTATAAATAACTTTGAGAGACCTTTAAAAAGATAGAATTATGAAAACCTGGAATTTTGGAATAATCGGGGCAGGGATGATTGCCGGCTTTCATGCCAAATCAATAGCCCACCTTAAAAATGCCAGACTAGTTGGCTGCTGTGCCACAAATATTGAGAACGCTAAGAAACTGGCAGGGGAATACAATTGTACGGCATTCACGGATTACAAAGAACTGATCCACTCGGATGAAATCGATATTATTTTGATTGCCACGCCCAGTGGATTCCACATGGAGCCTGCTTTAGAAGCTGCCAGATACGGAAAACACGTGCTATGTGAGAAACCAATGGAAATCACTCTCGAAAGGGTAGACAAAATGATTGATGCCCACGAAAAGAGCGGCACTTACCTGGGCGGGATTTTCAACTACCGTTACAACGATGCTTTAGCACCTCTGAAGAAAGCAATCGACACGAACCGTTTCGGCACTATAACCTATGCATCGGTGCATGTGCCGTGGTGGCGCACCGACAAATACTACGAAAACAACTGGCGCGGCACAAAGGAACTGGATGGCGGAGGGGCACTTATGAACCAGTCCATACACATGGTCGACCTTATTCAATACCTTATGGGGCCGGTTGAATCGCTGCAGGCGTTTACAGCGACCCTGGGGCATCAGATTGAAGTGGAAGACACAGCCGTGAGCATACTAAGATTCAAAAATAATGCACTGGGCTATATTTACGGCACCACGGCATCATACCCCGGGCAATTCAGGAGGCTGGAGATTACCGGGACAAAAGGTACAATTATACAGGTAGAAGATAGTTTTAAAGTGTGGGATTTTGTTGACAACACCGAAGAAGACAAAGAAATACTGAAACAGTTTGGCGAGATTAAAGGTGGTGGCGGAGTGTCAGACCCGGCTGCAATTCCATTCGAAAACCATGCGTTGAATATCAAAGCATTTATTGACGCTATTGAAAGCGGCCAGAAATTCGCAATTGACGGCAAGGAAGCCAGGAAAGCCGTTGAGATAGTTTTGGCTATTTACCGGTCGGCAGAGGAAAAGAAGATAATCTATCCCGGGAAAAAAGAATAGTGGCTATAAAACAAAAAGTAGCTGAAGCCCGATTAGAAGCCGGAGTTGCCCTAAACCCGCGGAGGGTTTGAATATGAAGTTGTTTAAAGTTAAACGACTTCATTATTCCCTTTTGTCCTTTTTTTTGATCCCCAGGGCTTTTTTCGCACCGTCAAAAACAGCTTTCCACCAGTAGTTGATCACCGAACGCCTGGGGTCGCGCCGGTAGTCGATAACTTCGGGGTTGAGTATCTTGCCACGTGGGTTTTTTGAATTTATCACCAGGCTGTTAAGCATTAATGAAGCCAGCCCCGCCTTTTTCATCTCTCCCTGGTTATACTCTATCAGGGCTACTTTCAGGTTGTCGTACCCAAAAAAGAGCTGCCCTTTGGCTTTTTTGTCGTCCAGGGTCATTTCAAAATCAAACCGGTTTAAATTGCCTTTTTCAACTGTAACAAAAGCAGCTTTTTCAATAAGGCTATTGAATATCCTCATATCCAGGGGCTGCAAACTACCTTTTATGGTATGGGTGTAATCTGCATCGTTAAGGTTAAACGTAACCGTTGCTTTTAATTGCCCGCCCCGGTTTATCCTGGCTGAAGCGTTTGCCACCAAAACAGGATTGGCATTTACTATCTCATAAATATTGGAAACCCTTCCCAGCCGGGCTTTTAAATCAGTGAAAGTTATTGAAACCGGGTCTTCGGTTGCATCCAGCAACTCACTGTATTTTATTGATGATGGCATCAATGTAACAGAATCAATGATAAACGGCATTTTTACTGCCGACAACAGGTCCTGTGGCCACGGCACCTTCTGATTGGGGTTGAAAACATACCTTTTGTCCCGGAATATATCAACCTGCGAAGGCCCTATCTCCAGGTGTTTTGCATGAACCGTTTTATGGTCCAGCCATTTCCCCACATCGAAGCTACTCAATAACAGATAGTCAATTTGTGCATTTAAAACATCGACCTGGTAACCTGCCAACCGCGCCAGTTCTTCGTTGGAATACCTGGGACGGATCGAAAGCCCACTCAATTTAACGGTGTTGCCCGAAGAGGTGTAATTAAATGTAGCGACATTGAGATTATACCGGTTGTCTGCACTAATTTGATTCAGGTTAAAGGCCGTCAGCTCAATCTCATCAGAATTTAAAAGCTGTTGACCCGAATTGCCCCTATTGACAGAGATTTTCTTCAGTAAAACATTGATGTTATCGTATTTTAATCCCTGGCCTATACCTTTGAAACTTACTTTGGCATTGTCCAGCGAGAGCTCCCCTATATTAAGTTCATTTAAATAGGGTTCCAGGTAGGGGTACAAGTCAAACCCCTTTAATTTACTCAACCCTTTTTTTTGTTTTATGTCACTTAATTCAATATCAATAATGGGTGAACTCACTTCAATTTTATCAAAATCATAAACATTTTCTAAGTAAGCACGTTTGGTGTCAAGCCCTTTTAGTGTAATTCGTGGCACCGATATGGTAAATGCATTGCCGGGCCGGCCATATTTCGAAGGGGAAACGTTAAAATTAATGATAGTGGCATCCCCTTTTCTCTTATCGAACAAAAATTTATCAACAGTTATTTTATGTGCCTTCCCTTTTAATATGAGTTGTAAATCCGACAACTTTGCCATAATATCCCCGGTTTGCAAAATTGCCTGTTTCCCTGATTCTCCTCCGGACAGGCTTATATCTTCAGCGTCCAGCCCCAATTTAAACTCGCCGGACTGTGTCATGTGCCTGTCTTTGGTACGGTAAGTTATCACTTCACCATCAGTTACTTTAACCCTGCCTATTTTTAACGATTTAACCCTGGGTGGCAGTGGTATAACAATATCTTTAAAATCAAGTGGTTTCGCTTTACCCTCCTGCGAATACAGCTCAAACCTGGGGCTTATAGCAGTTATACCATGCACCTCAATATTACCGGAAAAATAGGCGGGGACAATATTTACCCCTTCAAATGCCAGGCGGGGTATGGTAATCTGAAAAGTAGTTGGTTTTTTCAGGTACTCAGGAGATGTAATGTCAGGATAAAACAGTGCATCCTTAAAAACAATAGACGACTTTGTGGTAGAAAAATCAATTTGTTTGGCCTGCAGGTAATGCACATTGTCCGAGAGCTTATATAGCTGGTCTTTTAACGAGAAATTAATGTTCTCCGAAAAAAAGAGTTTCTTTTTCCCCAACTCCTTTTCATTCAATTTAAAATTAGTCAGTTCCACCGAGAATTTATTGTCTAATGTTGTAGTCTTCCCCGTTTTCGAATGGTTGACCCATAATATTTCACCTTCGGGGACTGTTACTTTACCAATTGCAATCTCATCGAGGTAATTAAATATGAGTTGGTAGAACTCCGCAAATTCCCTCTTTGCCTTGCCTTGTTTCAATGCTGCAAAGTTCTCGAAATAGATGGAAGGGTTACTGATATTGAAATCGGAGATCGACAATTTATTACTAAAGATAGCCTCATGCAAATTGCTGTTTTGCAACGTAATTTTTGGGACAGATATATTAAAAAGTTCAGACCGTTTAAATTTGATCATCTCTTCCTGTGTAACATGGCTCAGCACAGGCGAAAGGTGCAGGCTGTCGATGGTAACTTTCGATTCGTGGCTTGATGCCTTAATGTGTTTTACCTGTATTTTGTGCAGGTTGTCAACCAGTTTCATCCTGTAATTCGAAAAATCCAGGTCGAAGTTGGTGGCGTAAAATAATTGGTCGGTTTTTTTTACACTTGCCGAGTCGAGCGAGAAATCGGTCAGGCTAAAGGTAAAGTCCGATTCGAAGAAACCAATCTGCCTGTTCCTTTTGAGGCTTTGTATTTTTAATACCCCGCCATCAATAAAAACCACTTTTGAATATACTCCGTTCAGATAGGCACTTACCAGGTCGAAAAGTATCCCGGCCTGCCCTTTCCCCTTTCTTTTACGGCTATCGGCATAGTAATCCAGGAGTACCCTGGGGTGGGAAATCTCAATCTTTGTAAGCGGCATTACCCCCGTATGATAAATCTCCTTCATATTCACGCCCTGTAGCGACAACCTGTCACAATTGATATTAATTTCCACCGGAGGTTTAACATTCGTTATGTTGGGGTAGATTCTTACCTTCGACACATCGATCTCCCCGGTAAATGTTGAAACAAATATTGTGTCGGCTGTAAAGTTGTGTATATTGTCGTCAAGCCTTAACTCATATCCGCCAATTGCCATTTCAATATCATCGGCATAAAATATTTTATCCGGGTCTTTGCCCGACAACGAATCCAGTAAAAAATTCATAAGGTGTACATCAACCTGCCTGAAACGCTGTTGATATGAGGTATCGATATTCTGCCTGCTGACTTCCAACGATGCATTATTCAAATAAAAACTATCGACTTTAATGAATGAAAAACTATTTCGAACCAGCTCATACAGGTTAAATTTATCAATATCCTCAATCTTAATATGTTTTGGCTCCTCTTTCCGTGAAAAAAATATCTCCGGGTCATCAAACTCCAGGTATTCAATATAAAGTGAATCGGAAGAATATATATCAACAATACTTTTACTCCTGAGTTTAAATTTCGGCATCCGCAGGTGGTAAATATTTTTATCCGGTGCTTCATGCCTTGAGAACAGGTTAAGGTGGAATGCTGACAATTCGGAATTGGTAAATGAATACTCCAAAGAATCAATTTCAACAAAATGGATACTGTCGCCCATTTCACTCCTGAAGTTTTTCATTTGAATCAATATGTCCTCAGCTTCAAAAGGATAAGTGCTTTTTTCGAGCGAAACTGAATCAATCCGGAATTTAGTGGCTACAATAGAGATTTTATCCGCCTTCGACACACCGGACGAATCTCCCACCATATTATAGAACTGGTACTTAGCATCAATAAGGTCTATCTCGTTGATAACAACCTCTTTTAAATATTTATGGAATACCTGCCTGAATTCATTCAGTGCAGAATCAAATGTCCTGGCAGAATCCCGGTCAAAATCCCTTGCCCCGGTGATTGAAAAACCCGGTTTTACTATCGAAACTTTATTCAGGGTAAGCCGTTCCCGGGTGAATAATTCTATTGGGTCAAGTTTGTGAATCTGAAGCTCGGGGGTCGAGAATGAATAAAATAACCTTTCCGGATTATTTTTTTGGATTTCTTCTGCCTTTAATCGGTCGGGTTTCAGCTCCAGCCCCCTGATATTAAAGCCGAGATCCCAAAAATGCAATTCGATGTTATCGAAGTTAAGGTGGTAAAGCCCATCGGTTTTATCTGCCACATATTCCGATAAATTCTTATTGAGATATATTTGCGACCCGAAAAACAATACACAGGAAAAGATGATCATCAGAATCATCAATCCGGCAAAAAACCATAAAAAGAAACTTATTGCCTTTCGGATAAATTTTGACATGCCCGGTTTTCTAATCTATCATTCCTATAAAGATAGATTTTTTTCTGAATGGTTGCTTTTATTAGGCTTTATAAAGCCTGTTGTTAAAAACAAATTATTAGAACCAATCAGTTTTTATTAATTTTGCCCGGATGTTTGACCAGTCGACTATATGTGCCATTTCAACATCGCCCGGGCAGGGGGCAATTGCTGTTATCCGCCTTTCGGGCGAAAAAGCTATTAATATTGCCGATGCGGTTTTTAAAAGCCCGGCCAAAGGGGGGGGATTAAAAACCCGCCCTGCAAATACCCTGCATTTTGGGCAATTGGTATATAATAACGAGGTGGTTGACGAAGTGGTTGTTGCCCTGTTTAAAGCCCCTCATTCTTTTACCGGGGAAGATATTGTTGAGATTTCGTGCCATGGTTCTGTATACATACAACAAAGGATACTTGAAATCCTGATTGAAAAAGGTGCAAGGACGGCAAAACCGGGGGAATTTACCCAACGTGCATTCCTGAACGGGAAAATGGATTTATCGCAGGCTGAAGCCGTTGCCGATGTGATTGCCTCATCGAATGCAGCAGCACACCGGCTGGCACTGAGCCAAATGCGGGGCGGTTTTTCAAAAGAGGTTAAAAACCTCCGCAGCCGGTTGCTCCACTTTACTGCCATGATTGAATTGGAACTCGATTTTGGCGAAGAAGATGTGGAATTTGCCGACCGTACCGAACTCCGTGCCCTCACGGAAAAAATTGAAGCCCTCCTGCGGAAGCTTAAAGACTCGTTCCAGCTGGGGAACGCCATTAAAAACGGAATCCCGGTGACCATTGTAGGCGAAACAAACGTGGGTAAGTCGACCCTGCTGAATGCACTGTTAAATGAAGATAAAGCTATCGTTTCCGATATCCACGGCACTACCCGTGATGTGATTGAGGATGTGGTAAATATCCGCGGTACAGCCTTCCGTTTTTTCGACACGGCCGGAATTCGTGAAACAACAGACCACCTCGAGAGCCTCGGGATTGAACGGGCTTATAATAAACTGGAACAGGCTACGGTAGTGCTCCTGGTTGTTGACACACAAAACCCCTACTCCACCGTCTTCGGGCGGATCGAAAAAATCAGGGAACGCATCAATAACCAATTCCTCATTATTGTAGCCAATAAAATTGATTCGGGGGAAAAAGAGACCATCGACAGACTGGGGGCTTTAACGTTGAATGAAAATGAAAGGCTGGTTTTTGTGGCGGCAAAAAATAAAGTTAACCTTGATGAACTGAACAACATCATGGCTCATGCAGTAAACCTTGACGAGGCTTCACAGGAAGGCATCATTGTCACCAATGCGCGCCACTACGAGATACTTAAGAATGCGCACAAAGCCATTGAGCGTGTCCTCTCCGGCCTCGACTCGGGCATCACCGGCGACTTCCTGGCACAGGATACCCGCGAATGCCTCCACTACCTTGGCGAAATCACCGGTGAAATCACAACCCACGAAGTACTGGGGCATATCTTTAAGAATTTTTGTATCGGGAAGTAACCTATTATGATTTTTGATTCCTGATTCGGGTGCTACAGTTCGTAACCGCAATCTTTATAATTCCCCCGGTTCCCATGTTTCCTTAAATACCTAAAACAACTTATTAACGCATGGTGTTTTGTTTCTATTTTTCATATACTTTTACGTAAATTGACAATCAAATAATTCATAAACAAAAATCTAAAAAACAATCAAAGAAATTCGTGAAGCAATATCTATATAAGTTAATGGGGATTCTGAAGATTGGAGAAATAATTAACCGCCTGTACGACCCTAACCACCCGGTACGCAATAATGTAGAAACCCTGGACAGGATGGAGGAAGCACGAAATTATTAAGGAGGCTTTGAAATGAAAAAAAACTTGTAAACATAACACACGATTGTGTATGTTTGTACCAATAGGCCTTGGTTTGGATAAGTATTAATTTGAGGTGCTGAGATCAATTGATGGAACTATTTTGCTATTTTTAAGAATCAGGACTTGTAAACTATGTAATACTTGTGAGAATAGTTTCCGCCACGGAGTGGCAACTTAATTCAGCCCAATGGCAACGCCTTGGGTATTAAAAATTAACGC